>JAEEGJ010004547.1_pt1 | contig 46539 bp, 52 predicted proteins | sample 8958761 | NCBI WGS metagenome assembly JAEEGJ01 (sample SAMN16246546, study PRJNA631951) | gut metagenome | biome: gut microbiome; feature: rumen; material: RS-attached | host: Bos | place: Iran: Karaj | collected 2018-10
TCTGAAAGTTGCACTATTTCACCTCATTTCTTAAATATATAAAAATTATAATTTTGCGGAAATTGTAAAGCAATGATGGTACGGTATAAGTGGAACATCTTGTAATGGAAATATACACAATTATTATAGTTGTAATAATTCACGTAAAAAGAAATGCCATAAAAAGAATGTTCCAAAAGATTATATTGAAAGTATAGTTATAGAAAAAGCAAGAAATATTTTGACAGATGAACATATTAATGAAATAGCAAATAAAGTTTATGAATTAGCTCAAAAAGAAATGAAAGACAATTCTAATTTGAAACTACTAACAAAACGATTAAAAGATAATGAACAACAAAAAAAGAATTTATTAGATAGTTTGAAAATGTGTAACATTGATAGTGCAAGACAAGTAATTTTTGAAGAAATGCAAAAAATGGAAGAAGAACGACAAGAAATAGAAAAAGAAATTCTATTAGAAGATACATTAAGAGTTGATATAACAGCTCCAGAAATAAAGTTCTTTTTGAAAGAAATGAGAAACGGAAAAATTGAAGATATAAACTATTGCAAAATGTTAGTTAATGCGTTAATATCTAAAATATATTTATATGACGATAATATAACAATTATATTTAATACACAGAATAAACCATATAATGAGAAAATACCTCTAATTGAAGAATTAGAGGTAAAGCTGGGGGATAGTTCGTATAAAGTTCGCCCAGCCCAGCCAATAAAGTAGCAGATAAGAGATTATCTGTTATTTTTTTGATTTAATTGGTATGAATAGAAATTACAATATTCAAAATTCTAACATTAAAAAATCAAAAGTTTATAATATGTCTTGAATTTTAATTGCACTTATGATATAAATAAAAAAGAACAAAAGAAGGGAGATTTTAGTTTGAAAGAAAAATTTATTAAAATAAAACCAAAATAATAGAAAAAAGGCATAGTGCCCCCTTACCCCCAAAAATCAAATTATATGACGGGAGTAGATTCTGATATTTTAGATAGTATTAAAGCTTGTAATTCATCAATTGTTAAACCAAGAGAAATTAGTTGTTTAGTTGACTGCATGAAATTGTTCTTAGTAAATTTAATTTTATCTTTATCAGAAGTTTCAACTTTTGATAAATCAGATGGATTAAAAAATTCACCAGTTGAAAGCATATGATAAATAGCAACTAATATTTTTCTAGCAATAGCAATATAAGCACGTTTCTTGCCTCTACGTTTAGATAACACATTAAATTTGTTGGCATAATAAGGATTATCTTTATCTTTTACTGCACAATGAGCAACTTCAACAAGTGCAGGTTTAAGATAAACACCAGCCCTAGAAATTTTTACAGATTTCTTTTTACCAGCAGATTCATTGCAACCAGGAGCAAGACCAGCCCAAGAAGCTAAACGATAGTGAGAAGAAAATTGACTCATATCTGTACCAATTTCAGAGATTATTGTTATTGCAGATTTACGGTCAACACCAGGAACAGAACATAAAAGATTAATCGCACTTTCATAAGGTGCAATCATCGAATCAATTATTTCTCTTACAGTTTTAATTGATTTATCTAAATAATCAATATGTTCTTGAATAACATTCATACGTTGCTTTTGAAAAGATTCCCAAGACACACCACTGATAGAATTGAGGATATCTTCATTTGATGATTTGCAATGTTTATCAATATTTTTTAAAATATCTTCGTCATTGTATTCATTTTGTGATAAAATAGTATTGATGATAGCAGAAGATGTTTTACCAAAAATATCAGAGAAAACCAAATCTAATTTGCAATTACCAACAGTAAGAGCATTTGTAAATCTGTTCTTTTCTGAGGTACGCATATTAGTTAATTTGTAGAGGTAACGTGTAAGTTCTCTGAGGATTCTAATATCTTTGTTTGGAATAAAACTGCCACGTACTATTCCGAGCTTAAAAAGATCAGCAATCCATTTGGCATCTTTGTTATCATCTTTTTCGCCTTTAATGCATTTAACCCATTTAGGATTAGCAACGACGACATTAGAAATATGACCTTCTAATGCATTGTATACAGGGACATAATACTTTCCAGTAGATTCCATGCATACATTCTGACAATCGTTAGCTAATAACCAATTCCTAAAATCGATTAGTGCATTAGGAAAAGTAGAAAAACGTTTACGAAGATACTGAGGTTTGACGGAAGTAGAGTCACAGATGACAGCTACTATAAAAGATTTGTGCACGTCAACACCACAAGCTTTAGGATAAATAACTTCCATGATAAAAACTCCTTTATATAATAAATTTTTAGGGAATACAGGGACTGTGCAATTAACACTATAAAATTAACTATCAGTCAATGATTAGTTTACAGCCTCAAGGGACTACTTATGTGTGCTTGAAACAACTGCACTTGCACTGTTTATTATGCTGATTTAATCTGAAAGTTGCAGAAGTCTGCAACTCTCCCCTACGTGCTTTGTAGTATGTATTCCCTTAAGGTATATTATATAACGAAAATGCTTTAAACTCAAGGCTTTCATACCTATGTGTGCCTTTGAGCGAAGCGAGAAAGGAATGGAATTTATTATGAAAGAAAATAAGGAACAGCCTGTTGAAAAAAACAAAGAATATATTGTAGATATTGTAGATAATGGCTTTGAAGGAGAAGGAATAGCTAAAATTGATGGATTTACAATATTTATTCCAAATGCAATTAAAGGAGAAAAATTAAGAATTTTAATAGTTAAGGTTTTAAGTTCACATGCATTTGGAAAAATTATAGAAATTATAGAAAAATCAGAACATAGAATTGAAGAAGATTGCACTACATACAAAAGATGTGGAGGATGTAATTTAAGACATATTGATTATGAAGAAACTCTAAATATGAAACAAAGAGCAGTTCAAAATTTAGTAAACAAGACTTTAAAAAATAAAATAGAAGTAGAGCCAACATGGGGAATGGGAAATCCTTATCATTACAGAAATAAATTACAATATCCAATAGGTGTTGATAAAAATGGAAATGCTATAGTAGGAGTATTTGCAAATAGAACACATGAAATTATTCCTGTAGAAAATTGCTTAATACAAGAAAAACAAGCAAATAAAATAGCAAAAAGTGTAGCTGAGATTATAAATAAATATAAAATATCATTATATAATGAGTCTACTCAAAAAGGATTAGTGAGACATGTTGTTATAAAAACAGGATTTAGATCTCGCCAAGTAATGGTGATTTTAGTTATTAATGGGGATAGATTACCTTTCGAAAAAGAAATTGCAAAGGAATTACAAGAAAAATATGAAGAGATAAAAAGCATTGTTATAAATATTAATAAGAATAATACTAATGTTATTTTAGGAGAAAAAAACATTAATATTTTAGGAGATGGATATATAAAAGATTATTTAGGAGATTATTGTTTTAAAATTTCACCACTTTCATTTTATCAAGTAAATCCAGTTCAAGCTGAAGCTTTATATAACATTGTGATTGAAAATGCAGAGATTACCGCTAATGATGTGGTTTTTGATTTATATTGTGGAATTGGAACTATTTCGCTTTTTGCAGCAAAACACGCAAAAAAAGTTTATGGTATAGAAATTGTTGAGCAGGCAATAGAAGATGCAAAAGAAAATGCTAAAATGAATAATATTCAAAATGCTGAATTTATTGCTGGAGATACAGAAATCTTACTTACAGATTTTATAGAAAATAAAAAGATAATTCCTGATGTTGTAATTGTAGACCCTCCAAGAAGAGGATTAGATAATACTACAATAAATAATATTTTAAAAATTCAACCTAAACGAGTTGCTTATGTTAGTTGTAATCCTGCGACTCTTGTTAGAGATTTGAGTTTATTGGAAGATAAGTATGATATTAAAATGATTCAACCAGTGGATATGTTTCCGTTTACAAGTCATGTGGAGTGCGTATGTGTTCTTGAATTGAAAGAAAGTACTGAAAAATAAACAAATTTGAGATGTTTCTGACTATCTAAAAAAACACCTAAAAAAGACTTAAAAAATGATAAATTTGATTAAAATTTATAAAAATTAAATAAGATGTGGTTAGTAGGAAACATGTTTCCGCATACCACCTTTAAAGACATCAAAATAAAAATTGGTGTCTTTTTTTATATTTTAGAAAGAGGTGTTTTAGAATGAATAATAAAAAAATACATGAACCATATAATTTACCAACTTTAGATGACTTTTTTGAAAGAACACATGGAAGTTATATGGGTAGAGTCGAAAAGATAGATATAAACAGAATAGAAAATTTTAAAAATCATCCATTTAAAGTTAAAGATGATGAACAAATGGAAAATTTAGTAGAAAGTATAAAAGAAAATGGAGTATTAAATCCAATTATAGTAAGACCTAAAAAAGATAACAAATTTGAAATAGTATCAGGACACAGAAGGAAAAGAGCAGTCGAGTTGGCAGATATTGGGGAAATACCATGTATAGTAAGAGAATTAACAGATGATGAAGCAACAATTCTAATGGTAGATAGTAATCTGCAAAGAGAAGAAATCTTACCAAGTGAGAAAGCATTTGCTTATAAAATGAAAATGGAAGCAATGGGAAGACAAGGAAAAAGAACAGATTTGACTTCGACACCATTGGTGGAAAAGTTAAGAACTAATGAGCAATTAGCAGAAGAAGTAGGAGAAAGCAGGGAACAAATTAGAAGATATATTAGATTGACAAATTTGATACCAGAAATATTACAAATGGTTGATGAAAAGAAAATAGCGTTTAGACCAGCAGTTGAAATTTCATATTTGACCAAAGACGAACAGGAAATATTGTTAGATATAATGCAGTATAATGAATGTACACCATCACTTGCACAAGCAATTTTAATGAAAAAGCAAAGTCAAGATAAAATTTTGACGGAAGAAAAAATAGAAGAAGTAATGAGTGAAGAAAAGCCAAACCAAATCGAAAAAATAAAAATCAATAGAAATAAAATTGAAAATGTAATACCAAAAAATATTGTAACACAAAATGAAATAGAAGATTTTATTGTAATGTGCATACAGGAACACAACAAAAAGCAAAGGCAAAAGGAAAATCTGTCAAGATAGATTTGTATATACGATTTTTAAATTCCCCCTCCTTACAATCCTCCCCTTTATACTAACTGAGAATATAATTACTAGCTGAGAAAAGAATATATATTATTTATTATATTTATATTATATATATTTAAATAAATATAAAATAATATAATGCGAAAGCGAGCAAAATCAAATGTAAAAAATAATGATTTTTATGCAATTTATAGTTTTGAATAAAGCATAAAAGTTAGATAAAATCAATAAAAAATTGGTAAGAAAGGAAGAAGAAAAATGGAAATTAGTTATAAAAAAGTGGGCGATTATTATATACCTGAAATGGTATTTCCAAATGCAAAACCAGATAAAAATATAGGCAAATATGGAAGACTAAGATTGAATTATTTAAAGCATAATCACATGGATATTTATACTATTTTGCTAATGGATGATAAGTTAAATGAACATTTACTTGAGATAGAAAAAGAGGCAAAAGAACAAGTAAAAATATTAGTTGAGAATATGTGTAAAAAAGAAAATGTAACAGAAAAATTAAAAGAAAATAATCAAATGGAATGGGTAAAATTGATGAATAATTTTAAAATTATTGCAGAAGAAATTGTAGAAAAAGAACTAATTTTTTGTTAAGAAAGGGAAATGAAAATGAAAGAAGATGACAGATTTATACCATTTTTTGAAGCATATAAAGATGACTTTTTTGAGAGTATGGAAGATGTGAGAATGTATCTAAAAAATAGCAATTTAGAATATAAAAATACACAACAAAAGTTGCATAATATTTTAGATAATAATATAAATATTCAAAAGATTTTTGATGAAGCAGATTTAGAAAATGGACTATCAAAAGAAGAGTGTAAAATGCTTTCAAAAATTATAATTTTGAATTATAAATTGCAAGAAATTGAAGAAAATGAAATATATTTTAAAGGTGGAATGGATGCATATTTCTACTTCAGAAAGTTAGGAGTTTTGAAATAAAATTGATTAAAAATGCTTGAGTTTTAGAGATAAAATTTGAGCATTTTTTGTTTGATTTTATATAAAAACAGAATGTAACATTATGTAAATTCAATAATTTTTATGTCCTAACAAGCAACACATTTGTATATACACAAATGTAAAGTATGGGATAAAATCCCAAACCCTTTGGAAAAAATAAAAATTTAAAAATGTTAGTATTTTTATAATCAAAAATTGGTTGAGAAAAATTATATTTTATGATAATATAGTCATTGATAAAAATAAATGCAAAAAAATTTAAGGAGCATAGATATATGAAAATGAATAATCCAGAAAAATATTATGAGGCAACAATGAATAATAAACCATCTGCTTTAATTAGGAAATTTTTTATAAATAATTATAATCAAAAACTACAAGGAAATGTTGCTACAGATTTGGGATGTGGAACAGGAAATGATACAGCTTTTCTTTTGGATAAGGGATTTAAAGTTACAGCCATAGATCAAGAAGAACAAGTAAATGAAATCATAAAAAATAAAAATCTAAATGAAGAAAATTTAAAAGTAATAATAGACGATTTTTCAAGAATAGAAATTACAAAGAGCGATTTATTATTAGCAAATTTTAGTTTATTTTTTGTAAAAGAAAATTTTGATGAATTTATAGAAAACTTATTAAAAAATATAAATTTAAAAGGATTCTTTGTTGGAAACTTTTTAGGAAAAGAAGATGATTGGAATGAAACTAGAACTACAGTTTACAAAGAAAAATTATTAGAGTATTTTAAAGATTTTGAAATGGTTTATTTTTCAGAAGAGAAATATTACAAAGATACAGCCAATGGAAAAAGTAAATTTTGGCATGTGTATACAATTATTGCACAAAAAAATAAAATATAAAAGGAGTTGATTTTATGAATAATGCAGAATATATTGGAAAAATCATAGATATAAAGATTGATAGACCATTTGGTAGTAAGCATCCAAAACATGGATTTATATATCCAGTTAATTATGGATTTATTCCAAATACAATTAGCGGTGATGGTGAAGAATTGGATTGCTATTTATTGGGTGTATTTGAGCCTGTAGAACACTATAAAGGTAAATGTATAGCAATAATTCATAGAACTAATGACAATGATGATAAATTAATAGTTGTACCTAATGGTAAAAATTATAGTGATGATGCAATTAATGCATTAGTAGAATTTCAAGAGCGATATTTTGAACATACAATTATTAGATAACATACAAGAATAGTAAATTTAAAAGTAGGAGAAATAAAGATGGATAATGTTGGTTTAAAAAGAGGATATTTGGAAATTATGGATTATAGAGAAGATTATGATAAGATTTATGAAGAAGAAAAAGAAAAATTGCTAGAAATATATAAAAACAGAATATCAGCTATTGATCATGTTGGAAGTACCAGTATAAAAAACATTAAATCTAAACCAATTATAGATATTTTAATACAGACAGATGATTTAGTTGGGTTTAAAGAATTTACAGAATTAAATGTAGAAGGAGATGTTTATACAGTAAAAAAAGAACCTACTATGGGTGGAGATTATTTAATTCGTAAAGAAGAAGATGGAAAAGTAAAAGCATTTATACATGTATATAAAACGGGAGATATGAATGGTATTACATCTATTATGTTTAGAGATTATATGAATTCACATGAGGACGAAAAAAAGCGTTATGAAGAATTAAAAATAGAATTATATGAAAAATACAAAAACGAAAGAAAACAGTATACTTTAGGTAAAGATAAATATATTAAAGAAATAATAAATAAAGCAATAAATGAAAATAGTAAAAGATAAAAATAATTTCAGTAGATAGGAGAGCAATCTTCTATTTTTTTTGACTAAAAAATTTAAAAAACTAGAGGGATTTTGTTGTTAATAAATGAAAAATGTGATATAGTGTAAACAGAGTTTTGGAGGAAAAAATGGAAGTTATAAAACCTTTTGTAAAATGGGCAGGAGGAAAAGGAAGTTTAATATCACAATTAACAAACTTTTACCCATTTGAATTAGAAAATGGAACAATAAAAAAATATGTCGAACCATTTGTCGGTGGTGGAGCAGTTTTAATAGATATATTACAAAAATATGATGTTGAAGAAGCCTATGCTTTTGATATAAATAAGGATTTAATTAATTGTTATAATGTTATAAAACAAGATGTAGAATCGTTAATCGAAAAACTAAACGAGAAAGAAAAAGAATTTTTAAATTTAGAATTGGAAAGTAGACAAGAATATTTTTATAAAATTAGAAGTGAATACAATTCATATAAAATAGAAGATAATTTAGATGTAAAAAGAGCTTCAGAATTTATATTTTTAAATAGAACATGTTTTAATGGATTATATAGAGTAAACAAAAATGGAGAGTTTAATGTACCATCTGGAAAGTACAAAAATCCAACAATTTGTGATGCAAAAAATTTAAGAAATTTATCAAAATTATTGCAAAATGTAGTGTTTGAATATGGAGATTACAAAAAGTGCTTTAAATATATAGATACCAATACTTTTGTATATTTTGATCCACCATATAGACCATTATCAATAACATCTGGATTTACATCTTATACAAAAGAAGATTTTAATGATGAAAACCAAAAAGAACTTGCAGATTTTTATAAAGAATTAGACTTAAAAAATGCAAAACTAATGTTAAGTAATTCAAATCCTAAAAATACGAATAAAGAAGATAATTTCTTTGAAGATATTTATAAAGGATTTAATATAAATGAAGTTTCAGCCAAAAGAATGATAAATTCAAAAGCGCAAGGTAGAGGAGAAATTTCTGAATTGCTTATAACAAACTATAAGGAGAATAACGAATGTATCCAGGAAAATTCTATTTTGAAGATGGTAGTTTCAAATTAATAGACAATGACACTTTTAAAATTTTAAAACAATTTAATGAAAAAACATTTGATATGATTTTTGCAGACCCACCATATTTTTTATCAAATGATGGAATAACTTGCAGTGGTGGGAAAATGGTAAGTGTTAATAAAGGAAAATGGGATAAAGGTTTAAGTGTAAAAGAAAAACACGAGTTTAACAAGAATTGGATTAAGGAATGTTATAGAGTACTAAAAGATAATGGAACAATTTGGATAAGTCGGAACATTGCATAACATATATTCAATAGGAATGGCATTGGAGGAAGAAGGATTTAAAATAATAAACAATATAACTTGGCAGAAAACAAATCCTCCACCAAATCTTGCTTGTAAGACATTTACTCATTCTACAGAAACAATACTATGGGCAAGAAAGGATTTACCAAAAGTTAAATATAAGTTTAACTACAATTTGATGAAAGAATTGAATGACAATAAACAAATGAAAGATGTTTGGACAACAAGTTTGACAAAGCCATCTGAGAAGAAAAATGGGAAACATCCAACTCAAAAGCCATTGGAAATACTAGAGAGAATTATTTTAGCATCAACAAATGAAAATGATTTAATTTTAGATCCATTTTGTGGGAGTAGTACCACAGGAATTGCAGCAACAAAATTAAATAGAAAATACGTAGGAATAGATAATTCGAAAGAATATTTAGATTTATCTATAAGAAGATATCATGAAATAAAGGAGTAGATGAGTATGGCAAGAAATTTTGCTGAATGGCTATTAACTTTTACAGATAGCATTGCAGATTATAAGTATTATATTGATTTTGAAACAATATATAAAAAAGCAGAAGAACATAAAATAGAATTGAATATGATGAATTCACTTATTGGAAGTAAAAATATAGAAAAAGATTTTGAACAATTAGTAAGTAAATATCCTGAAGTTATAAAATGTATTCCAACTTTATTGGCAGTTAGACAATATGAAATAATTGTTTTAGATAGTGAGGGCAATAAATTTGAATATAATTTTAAGAAAATGAACTATAGTATAGAACAATACAAAATTTTTATGAAAGAAACAGGTTTGTTTGACTTAATACAAAATCATTTAGTTAATAATTTATATGATTATGTTTTAGGAGTAGAATCTGGATTAAATTCAAATGCTAGAAAAAATCGTGGTGGACACTTGATGGAAGATGTGGTTGAAAGATTTATTCAAAAAGCAGGATTTAAGAAGAACGAAACATACTTTAAAGAGATGTATTTACAAGATATTGAAGAAAAATGGAAATTAGATATGTCCTTTATAAGCAATAAAAATACATCTACAAAAAGATTTGACTTTGTTGTAAAAACAGATAATTGTATTTATGGTATAGAAACGAACTTCTATGCTTCAGGTGGTTCAAAATTAAATGAAACAGCTAGAAGTTATAAAATGATTGCTGAAGAAGCGGATAAAGTAGTAGGATTTGAATTTGTTTGGTTTACAGATGGAATGGGTTGGATTTCTGCTAGAAATAACTTAAGAGAAACATTTGACAGTATGGATAATATTTATAATATTAATGATATGAAAAATGGAGTAATGGGGGAAATATTTAAGTAAAGGAAGGAATAATTATGGCAACAAGATTTGAAAGAATATACGAAGATTTAAAGCAAGATTTACAATATATAGTTGAGGAGTATTATCAAGGCAATTTATCATCAGCTTTTGGACATTTTTTCTTAAAAATGAAATTTGGACTAAGCAATGACGAAGCCTATGAATGTATGACAGACGGATTTAATGATAATGGTATTGATGCAATTTATACAGAAAATAACAAAACAGTTCATTTTTTTCAATTTAAATTTCCAGAAGAGATATCAGGCATATCAAAAGGAATAAAAGAAGATGAGGTATTGAAACTAACAAATGGCTTTGAGAATTTTGTCGCACCAAAAGATGAATTTTCAAAATTAACATGGAATGATTTATTACTAGAAAAAAGAGAAGAGTATGAAAAAAATGACATCTATGATTATAAATTATGGATTGTCAGATTTTCAAATCAAAAGGTAAATGAAAAAATAATTAATAAAATGGAAAACTTTCTATGTAAATATTCTCAAAGGACAGGAAATACTATTGAAAATAATTTTTTAGGAGCGGATAGTTGTGTTACTTTATATGAAAATAATATAAAAAATATATGGCCAGATTTTAAGCTAAAATATAAAAAGACTTTAAGCCCATTTTCTGATGAAAAATCAATAATAAATAGTGCGTTTGTTCCATTGATTGATATATATGGTACTTTTTATCCAATAAGAGATAAAATATATGAAGGAAATGTAAGGTATTTAAATCCAAATTCTAAAATAAATGATGGTATAAAAAACACAATTTTAAATAATTATCAGAATTTTCATCTTTTAAATAATGGTATTACTATTATTTGTAAAGCATGTAACGATAATACAGCTCAAGGATATTTAGATATTAAAAATGGAACTATAATTAATGGAGCTCAAACAGTTGGAACTATAATAAATACATTACATAACATGGAATTTGAAAAAAGAAAAGAGTATTCTGATTCATTCGTTTTCGTTAGAATTGTTTCTTTAAATGGTGATGAACAAATAACTAATGATATGGTATATACATTGAATACTCAAAACCAGATGAAAAGTTCTTACATTATTTCAAATGATGCTATAGTAAAAAATGTACAAGATAGAATTAATAATGAAACAGAATTCTTTCTTGAAGTAAAAAATAATGAATTCAATTTTGAAAAAGAGAGAAATAAAGAGTTTAACAAACTAGCAAAGAATAGTATTGATATAGAAACTTTTATACAGGTTTATGTTGCTTTTTATAATATTGCAAACTTAGCAAACTTAGCAAAAAACAATAAAGCTAATTTATTTGAGTCAAGCAATGTTCAAAAAATAATAAATGAATTAGATTATGAAAAATCAGTAAAGGCATATAGAATTTATTTAAAATTGATGGATATTATAAAAGATTACAGAGCATATAGAAAAAATCAAGATAAAACAGATATTTTAGAAATTTTGGATATAAAACCTGAAGAAATTTCAGATTTTAAATTTTTAAATACAGGTAATATAATAATTATGTATGCTTTGGGATTAGCATATTTGAACAAAGGTATAGATCCAAGTAGTAATATAATAAATATTATTAAATATTTAAAAAGTTTTTTTAAAGGTGAAAATAATATTTCAAATGCTACCAAAATTAAAGAGTCATTTGATGCTGTAAAAGAATTAATGGAAAATTATAAATCATAATTTATTTATATTTGTACAGAAATAGAAGAGCAATCTTCTATTTTTTTCATAAAGTTTTAAAAATATTTTAACAAAGCACCAAATTCTTCCTTTCAAAAAGTGAGGGAAAAATTTTTATGAAAAAGTTATATTTTTTTTCGTACAAAATATATATTTTTTCCTTTCAAAAAGTAAGGGGGAAAATATTTTTTCAAAAAAGTTAAAAAAATTTCAATTTTTTATCCTACAAAACGCCAATTTATTCCTTTATGGAATAAGGGGATAAAAATTCTTTAAAAAAATTTAAACTTTTTTCGTACAAAGTGCCATTTTTTTCCTTAATGGAATAAGGGGGAAAATAATTTTTTTAAAAAATCTTGCACAAAGTATCAAATTTTTCCTTTATGGAATAAGAGGATATTTTTTCCCTAAAAATTAAATATGGAAAAATTACTAAATACATTCTTATTATTATGAGCCAGTTTAATAGGTACGCCAAGACATCTAAATTAGATCGAGCGATAAATACTTATATTATAAAACATTAGGTAGCAACTAATAAGGCGATGAATAATAATAAGCATAATGATACTCTTACCTAGTCACAGTTCGAGCGTGATAAAACCGTCTAAAACAATGAAGGTAATTTCGTAAAAGAGCGAAGAGGTGAAATTCCTGTGGAGCAAATTAAGCTGATTTGCCGTTTAGTAATTTATAATAACATTTTACTCAAATTGTATTTATGCAATTAGGATGTGAGTAAATGGTAGATAAAGTTTTAATCAATAATATAGAAAAATATGAATTATCATTTTTTAAGATAGCAATGCAATTAAGAGCAATTAATTGTTTGGAAGAAAAGAATGCATTAAATGAAAAAATTTGCAAATGTGCAAAAGCAAAAATTAAAGAAAATTTACAGCTTTGTACTATTACACCAAAACCTTTAGAATTTTACAAAGAAAGGTTAGGTGGTAAATGTGGAGATAATTAAAATACCGAAAAAAGAAGGAATAATTGATAGAACAACAGGAAAAGTGTTAAATAGAAAATTGAGAGTAGCAGCATACGCGAGAGTAAGTACAATGGGAGCAGAACAATTAAATAGTTATGAATCACAAAAGAAATATTACTATGAAAAAATTAATAATAATCCTGAATGGCAGTATGTAGACATCTATGCAGATGAAGGAATATCTGGAACAACAGATTATAGAAGAGCAAGTTTTATGAAAATGATACAAGATGCATTATCGGGAAAAATAGATTTAATATTAACCAAATCTATATCAAGATTTGGAAGAAACACAATGGATGTTTTGAAAAATGTAAGATTGTTAAGAGATAACAATGTTGCAGTTTTATTTGAAGAAAATAATTTAAATACTTTAGATACAAAGACGAGTGAAATGTTATTAACTACACTTAGTGCAGTAGCACAACAAGAAAGTGAAAATATATCTGAACATGTTAAATTAGGTTTGCAAATGAAAATGAATAGAGGAGAATTAATAGGATTTAACAGATGCTACGGATATAGAAATGAAAATGACAAATTAGTAATAATAGATGAAGAAGCGGAAGTAGTTAAATTTATTTTTGACAAATATTGTGATGGACATGGTGCAAATGGAATAGCAAAGATGCTAACAGAACAAGGAATAAAAAGCCCTAAAGGAAATAATAAATGGAATGATAGCACAATAAGAGGAATATTACGAAATGAAAAGTATAAAGGAGATGTATTGCAAGGAAAAACTTACACAGCAGATCCTTTATCACATAAAAGATATAAGAATTTAGGGGAGGCTGACCAATTTTATGTTTCAGAACATCACGAACCAATTATTTCTCCAGAAAAATTTGATATGGTACAAGAAATATTAAAAGAAAGATGCGGAGCAAGAGCAAATGGAAGAAGAATAGGAAATGTAGGAAGAAAGTTTGCTTTTAGCAGTAGAATTAGATGTGGCTTTTGTGGCAATTGTTTTACAAGAAGAACAGTTGTAGGCAAAGATAGAGAAAAGATTCCATCATGGTCTTGTATTAGCTTTGCAAAAAACGGAAAAGAAAACTGTACTAACTCAAAAACTATTAGAGAAGAAATGATAAAAGAGGTTTTTGTTGATAGTTATAAATTATTATCTTCAAATACAAATTTTGAAACAGAAGAATTCTTGAACTTAATGCATGATACAATGAATGAAAATAATAGACAGGATGAACTAGAAAAATTCAAAAAAGAGTTTGTAGATATAAAATCAAAAAAGAGTAAATTGATAGATTTAATGGTAGAAGATAAAATATCAGAAAATGACTATAATGAAAAAGTAGAAAAATATAATCGAAAACTTGAAATATTGGAAAATAAAATAGAACAATTAAAGTTATTAGCAGAAGATAAGAAATCTATTTCAGATGGTTTGAAAAAAGTAAAAGAATTATTAAACTCTAAAGATATAATGGAAGGTTTTGACCAAGAAATATTTAATGCTATTGTAGATTATGTTATTGTTGGTGGATATGATGAAAATGGAGTAATGGATCCTTATTTAATTAGGTTTATATTGAAGCGAGAATTTGATTTAAGCGTTCCAAAAGATGTACCTGATGAAGTTATTATACAAAATAATAAAATTGATTTAAACAGCAATAATGTTCTTGTCGATTTTATAAATACAAGAAAATATTTTTCTTATGAAAAAGATGAAAGTGGAAAACTTAATAAAGTACTTCGAAATGGCTTGAGAATTCGAGTAGAATGTGATATAACATAAGAAATATTAAAAGGAGATGAAGTAGAAGTGCTAAATATAGAATATAAGGAAAATTTGGAAGAAGAATTTTACAAAATAATAGATGATGAATTTAATAAATTTGCAGTAAAAAATGAAGTTGTTTGCAATTATACACCATTTTCATTTATTGCTAAAGAGGATGAAAAGTTTGTTGGAATAATAACTGGAAATTCATACTATAAGGAAGTTCATATTAGTGATTTGATTATATTAGATGAATATCGTAATAAGCATATTGGAAGTAAACTTGTGCAAACTGTCGAAGATTATTTTAAAGGAAAAGGTTTTGAAAATATAAATCTAACAACTTACGGATTTCAAGCACCTGAGTTTTATAAAAAATGTGGATTTGAAGTAGAATTTATTAGAAAAAATAAAAAAAATTCAAAATTAGATAAATATTATTTAGTTAAATATTTTGGAGGTAATTAGTATGGAAGAAATAGTTTTTGTAACACATAATAAAGGGAAAATAGCTTCAGCGAATAAACAGTTAGAAGGTGTAAACTTTAAAATTTTTGAATATGACTTAGAAGAACCTAGAAGTGATGATATAAAATATATTTCTAAATATAAGGTTCTTGAAGCATATAAGCTAGTAAATAAACCTTGTATATCACTTGATTGTGGATTTTGGATTGATAATTTAGATGGATTTCCAAGAGCTTTCGTAAATTTTGCGCTAGATACTATTGGAGTTGATGGAATTTTAAAATTAATGGAAGGAAAAGAAAATAGAAAATGTAGATTTACAGAATGTTTATCTTATTATGATGGAAATGAATTACATCAATTTATGGGAAAACACGAGGGAAATCTATCAAATGAAAAACTTGGTAATGATACAGACAAAAAGTGGTCAGATTTATGGTATATATTCAAGCCTTATGGATATGAAAAAACACTAGCAGAAATGACAGATGAAGAAAGAAAAAATAGAACTAAATATGAATCAGTAGATGCAATGAGAGAATTTGCTAAATGGTATAAAGAGAGTTAGATGTCTTTTACCAGCACACAAGTCTAACCAAGGTGTTTTTTACAAGCAGACACGGCATGTTGAGTGCTGTGCGTTACTGTATTTGAAAAACTTTAATATATCAACAAAAACTCAACATTAGAAAAAGTGCAGAAATAGTAAAAAAACATAAAAAATAGTAAAGTTTTAGTGAAAATATGAAAAATAAAAAAATGGGTGGTATACGGTTGACATGTCAACTATACGTACAACTCCTGCAAAAAAATAATAAATATTTACAGATAAAATGAAAATAGATGCAAAATAATCAAATAATAAAGGAGAAATGCGGTTTGAAAATAGTTGATTTTTTTAAAAGAATATTAAGAAGAAAAGATGATAAAAAATTATTAGATGCACCCAAAACACAATATCAAAAATTGGTTGAATCTATAGATGATTTAGAATTATGCAAAATGTTTGTAGAAAGAGCAACTAAAAGTGTAACTCCAGAGATAGAAAAGGTAATTCAAAAATATGGAAATAAACTATATGAGTATCCATTAGAAACAAAAATCTCTATAGGAGATACAATAGAACTAGCACAAAGATTTTTTGAGAGTATAGATAGAGGTTTGTATGAAAAATATAATGCAATAGTAAATGGTAGTAATCCCAATATAATGCTTCAGATGGAAGAATTTAATGGAAAAGGAGCAAGTGTAAATAGTCCAGAAAAGATGCCAGTTACAGTGTATGTGCCAATTAGAGGAGATATTAGGCAGCTATATGAATTAGTACACGAATGTACACATACTTTTGATATAGATAATGGAGATACCTCAACTAGAAAAGTTTTAGGTGAAGTTGCTCCTCAGTGTATGGAAAGATTATTAGATGATTTCTTATTAGGAATGTCAGATGAAGATATGTGCAAATATGGCTTTGATAGAGAAAGACTTGAAAAAGATGTAAGAGAAAGAAGAATTACAACCTTTTTGTCTAGATTTCACAATGCTCAAGATTTAGATAGAAGAAGCGGAAATCGAGAATTAGATTCAAGATATATGTTAGCTCAAATCTATTCAGCACATTTCAATAAGTTTGATAAAAATGAAAAGAAAAATAAAATATTATCATTTATTGAATGTGTAAAAAATGATGAATTTGAAAATGCGAATAGTTGCTTTGAATTATCTATAGAGAAAAATGCTAGATTAAACGGATTACATAGAGAAACTTATGTAGGAGATGCAATATCTGAAGTTATGGATTTGGTAGTATCCAAAGATCAAGATGATTCAAGAAATCAGCAAAGAGAACTTGATAGAGATGATATAGTAAGATAACACAAATTGAAACTTGGTAAAGTGTTGTATGCACTGTTGATATATCAACTGAACATTATACATGGTAAAAAAACACTGCAACAGTGCCTACACAACCCATACAGAAACAATTGCCATTTTAAAATTGAAAAATAAAGTATAAATAGAAAGAAGAGTAAAATGATATTATATGCAACAAAGAAAACAATTAAAGAATTAGAAATTTCAATGCCAGAAGAATTATCAATTTTTAATAGTATAATGGTAAATAAAATAATTAAAGAACAAACAAATGACAATTTATTAGAATGGGGGTTAAAAATCTTTTATTTTGATGGAAGAAAATGTGTACAAGCAGTAAATTTTGCTAGTAAAATGGCAATATTCTTATTTGACATTAAAAATAATGAGATACAATGGATTGCTAATGGTATTGCAATATACATAAATGAAATATATAGTAGAGATAAAACTATGTTAAATTTATTAGAAAAGTTTTATAAAGATTATCCCGCTTGTGCTTTTTCAAGATTAACTAATAAAAGTATTATTTCTTCTCTTAATCAAAATCAGTATAAATTTGCAGATGATGGATATAGATTTTATGATTATATAAATAATAATATTTTAAATTCAAAGCAGATAAATAATGATTTTAATTGGGAGAACTTAACAACTGTAACTATAAATGGAAAAAAGAGTTTTATTTATCCTGCAGAATATTTTAGAAAGTTACTTATTGAAAGATATAAAAAACAAAATGTCTAAAGTAAATAATTTGATTTAAGGAGGGAGAGAATATGGAAAAATTAGAAAACTATAAATCAGGCAATTATATAAATATGGGAGATTATAAAGCATTTATACCAAGTAAAATAAATTTTAATTGGGGATGGGATGATACAAAATTAGATAAATTATTAGCAGAAGCAAATAGACAAATTGGTGAGTTGAACGCATATTCATTATTAATTCCTAATGTAGATTTATATATTAAAATGCATGTAAAAATTGAGGCTAATAAATCTAGCAGAATTGAAGGAACAAGAACAACTGTAGAGGAAGATTTACTAGATGTTGCTGATGTTAATCCAGAAAAAAGAGATGACTGGGAAGAAGTACAAAATTATGTTAAAGCAACAAACTATGGAGTTCAGAGAATTAGAGATGGTTTTCCTGTATGTAATAGATTAATAAGAGAAATTCATAAAATATTAATGACAGGAGTTCGTGGAGAACACAAAACACCAGGAGAGTTTAGAACATCACAAAACTGGATTGGTGGCAGTATGCCATCAACAGCAGTATATGTCCCACCACCACATACAGAAGTAGCAGAATGTTTAAGTGATTTTGAAAAATTTATAAATAATGAGGAAATTGATACACCAGATTTAATAAAGATTGCGATTTTACATTATCAATTTGAATCAATACATCCATTTTTAGATGGAAATGGAAGAATAGGAAGGTTGCTTATTCCTTTATATATTCAAAGCAAGGGAATGCTTGAAAAATCATGTTTATATATTTCAGATTATATTGAAAGAAATAAAGACACATATTATGATATGTTAACTAGAGTTAGAACACACAATGACATGATTGGATGGATTAAATTTTTCTTAGAAGCAGTTATTGAAACATCAAAAACTGCAAAAGAAAAGTTTAGAAAAGTTGTTGAATTTACTATGGAAATGGACAAAATGATAATGAATTTACCTGTAAAACCAGAAAATGCAAAGAAGGTAATAGATTTATTATATGATGAACCAATAATGACAAGAAATAAAATAGCCAAATATACAGGGATAAAATTAACTACAATTAATGGAATAGTCAATGCTTTTTTACAAAAAAACATTATAAAAGAAACAACAGGATATAGTAGAAATCAGATTTTTGCATTTGAAAAATATATTGATTTATTTTTAAAGTAAAATTTATATCTTAAAAATAATCGAAAAATTCGTGATATGAAATTTTATATCACGAAAAAGTAAAAAAATTCGTGATATAAATTTTTGTATCACGAAAAAAATAAAAAAATTGTGATATAAATTTGTAAAATTAAGTTGCTTTTTTTATAAGCACACAACTCTAACAAGGGTGTTTTTTTACAAACAGACATGGCATTGTGAGATGGTTACAGTATTAGAATTACAAGAAAAGTTTTAGTTGATGTTTAATTTCAAAATTTAAAATATAATAAAAAGAAAGTGAAAAATAAATATGGATAATGTTGGATTAAATCGAGGATATTTAGAACTTATGGATTATAGAGAAGATTATGCAAAGATATATGAAGATGAAAAAGAAGAATTGCTAAAAATATACAAAGATAGAATATCATCTATTGAGCATGTAGGAAGTACAAGTATTAAAAATATTAAGTCTAAACCAATTATAGATATTTTAATACAGACAGATGATTTAGATGATTTTAAAAAATTTACAGAATTAAATGTAGAAGGAGAGATTTATACAGTAAAAAAAGAGCCGACTATGGGAGGAGACTATTTAATTCGCAAAGAAGAAGATGGAAAAGTCAAAGCGTTTATACATGTATATAAAACAGGTGATATGAATGGTATAACTTCTATTATGTTTAGAGATTATATGAATTCACATGAGGATGAAAAAAAGCGTTATGAAGAATTAAAAATAGAATTATATGAAAAATACAAAAACGAAAGAAAGCAATATACTTTAGGTAAAGATAAATATATTAAAGAAGTAATAAATAAAGCAATAAAAGAGAATAGTAAAAGCTGAAAAAGTATAACTTTTTATATACGGTTAGGAGAATTAATGAAAACTTTTCAAGAAGAAACTAGATAGTTATACTATATTAAGGAGGTTAAGATGAAAGAAATAATAATTGCATCAGGAAATAAAGGAAAAATAAAAGAAGCTGGAGAAATACTAAAAGATTACAAAATTATTTCGATGAACGAAGTTGGAATAGATATAGATGTTGAAGAAGATCAAAAAACATTTGAAGGAAATGCTATAAAAAAAGCAGAAACAATTGCTAAAGCACTTAACGGAAAAATGTGTATTGCAGATGATTCTGGAATAGAAATAGAATATTTAGATGGATTCCCTGGAGTATTAACTAAGAGATGGCATAAAGGAACAGATAGAGAAAGAAATTTAGCAATAATAGAAAAGCTAAAAGGAATTCCTAAGGAAAAAAGAAAAATAACTTTTACTACAGCAATTGCTTTATCTGATGGAAAAAACACAATTTGTGAGCTGGGAAAAATAGAAGGATATGTATCAGAAACTGTAAGAGGAGAAAATGGCTTTGGATTTGATGAAATATTTGAACTTGAAAATGGAAAAACTTTAGCTGAAATATCTGAAGAAGAAAAAAATGAAATTAGTGCAAGAAAAATTGCATTAGAAGGAATAAGAAATAGATTAAATGAAAAATAATAATTATATTTCAACTAGATTTGTGCCTTAAAAAGAAATGATAGATAAATCAATAAAAGAAAAAATATGAAAAAATTATTATAAAAATAGATTTAATAATATCAATTGAATACATTTATACAAAATCTAGTAGTTACTTGAAAACTACTAGATTATTTGATATAATTTGAAAAAATAAGGAGGAGATTTTTATGAGTTTATTTGGAGGAAAAAAAGAAAGTTATACAATTAGAATGGTGTGGTGTAGAATATTTTGATTATTATTTAATGCATGCACAAGATAGAAATACATATCAGCATTTTCAAAAAACAAATGCATATCAAGAATGTTTAATACTTAAAGAAGAAGGAAAAATAAAACATTTAGGTATTTCATTCCACGATACAGCAGATATGCTAGAACAAATTTTAACTGAACATCCTGAAGTAGAAATAGTTCAAATACAATTCAATTATGCAGATTATGAATCTGCAAGTGTTCAATCTAAAAAGGTCTATGAAGTATGTAGAAAGTTTAATAAGCCAATATTAGTAATGGAGCCTGTAAAAGGTGGTGGTTTAGTTAATCTTCCAGAAGAAGCAAAAGAAATGTATGATGAATTAAAACAAGATTACAGCTATGCAAGTTATGCAATTAGATTTGCAGCAAGTTTTGATGGAATGTATAAAGTTTTATCTGGTATGAGTAATTTTGAACAATTAAAAGATAATGTTGACTATATGAAAGATTTTGTCCACAACATTTAGAAATTAGAAATTTGTTAACAAAAGTTTCAGAGACTTTTGAGTAAAAGGAGAGAAAAATGAAAAATAAAATTTTAATTGGATTAATTGCTTTTTTAGTAATTGCAATAATTGCAGTAGCAGGGGCATTGGTATATGTAAATAAAAATAATTCAAACACTACTAATATACAAAGTTCAACTTCAATTAATGAACCAGGAGAGAGTGTTCAAAATACAGAAGTTCAATCACAAAGTGTTATTTCAGAAAATAAAACAGCAGGAAACGTTATAACCCAAAACATATTGAAGCAGGAGATATAATGCTATATGGCAATGATTGTTTAGTTGTATTTTATAAATCATTTGATACACCATATAGCTATACAAAAATTGGACATATAGAAAATTTTGTGGATTTAGGAAGTAAAAATGTTGTTGTGAAATTTGAGAGATAGTAATTTTAAAGGAGAATGATTTATGAATAAGTATATGAAAATAGCTAAAGAATTATCAGAAGATAATTTAAAAACAAATGTAGGAGGTCCTTTTGGAGCATGTGTTGTAAAAGATGGGAAGATTATAGGTAAAGGCTCAAATCATGTTTTAAGCAATAATGACCCAACAGCTCATGCTGAAGTAATGGCAATACGAGATGCTTGCAAAAATATAAATTCATATGATTTGAATGGTTGTGAATTATATACTTCTTGCTATCCATGTCCTATGTGCTTATCTGCAATAATTTGGTCAAATATAAAAAAAGTATATTATGGAAATACTAAAGAAGATGCTGCAAATATTGGATTTAGAGATGATTATATATATAGTTATATTAAGAGCTTAACAGATAATACTAATGATAACAGTGTTTTAAAATTAGAATGTATTGATAGAGAAGAAACCATAGAAACATTTAATCAATTTATAGAAAAAAGTGATAAAACAATATATTGATAAATTACAATTAATATGAAAGAAGATAAGAAATTATCTTCTTTTTATTGCGTAAATTTGTTCCATATGGTATTATATAAAAGAATAATATAACTTTTGAATCTACATTAGAAAGAGTAGTAAATAATTTGGAGGAAATAATTAAAATGAGTATTGAAAGCGAAGTATTTAAGAAATATGTTCCAAATTATAATAAGCTAGTAAAGTATGGTTTTAAAAAATCAAATAATGAATATAGGTTTTCAAAAAAATTTATGAATAATACATTTAGAGCAGATATAGTAATAAATGATAATGGAGAAATACTTGGTAAAGTAATTGAAATAGAATTAGATGAGGAATATACAAATTTTCGTATAGAAGGAAGCGAAGGAGAGTTTGTAGGTAAAGTTAGAGAAGAATATAAAAATATTTTGCAAGATATAGCAAATAATTGCTTTGAAAGAGAAGACTTCATTTTTGAGCAGACAAATAGAATTACAAAATTGATAAAAGAAAAATATGAAGTTTGTCCAGAATTTTTGTGGGACAGATTTCCAGGATATGGAGTTTTTAGAAACAAAAGAAGCAATAAATGGTTTGGAATAATAATGAATATTGATAGAAGCAAAATAAATTCAGATGAATCAGGAGAAATTGAAGTTTTAAATGTAAAACTAGATGATGATGTTCAAAATTATTTAGGTGTAAAAGGAATTTATCCATCGTATCATTTAAGCAAAAAAAGCTGGATTACTATTATTCTAGATGATACTTTATCAGATAAGAAAATTATGGAATTAGTAGATTTAAGTTATGATAATGTAAGGGAATGATTATAAAATGAATGATATATGGAATCCTTGGCATGGGTGTAAAAAATATAGCGAAGGCTGTGAAAACTGCTATATGTACTTCTTAGACAGCCAAAGAGATAAAGATGGTAGTGAGATTTATAAAGTAAAGACAAATTTTAATTTGCCATTAAAGAAAAGTAGAAACGGAGAATATAAAATCCCCAGTGGAGCAACGATAAGGGTTTGTATGACAAGTGATTTCTTTTTAGAAGAAGCAGATGAATGGAGAGAATTATGAAGGAAATAGACCTTTATATTATGATTGGGTAAAAAGATTATATGATGAATGTGTTAAATATAATATAAAGTTTGATTTTTGCGGTACAGGAAATGTTTTTATAAAGGATGGTAAAACATATAATATACCTAAAGCATATCAAAGAGCAATGGCATTAAAATCAGAATTACAAAATCCTTTAATATATAAAGAGACAGACATAAAAATTCAGCCTAGATGTAGAACTTGCAAGCGAAGAAATGCCTGTAATGGTTGCAGATGGTGTGGGAAATGTAATTAGGTGTAAAATAGATAAACTTTAAATTATGGAGGAGAGAATAAGATGGAAAAAGTAAAAAAATTATTTGGTGGAATTGATTTAAACTGGAAAAAATTAATTATATTTGCAATTATAGCAGGTGTATATACAGCAATTATGGCTATGCTTCCTATAGCAAAAAATACATCATTTGCAGATATAACAATATCATTTGAAGTATGGATTTTATTTGGAATAATAATTATTATGAATAGTAAGTCAGCAAAAGAATCTAGCTTGAAATGCTTTATATTCTTTTTAATAAGCCAACCACTAGTTTACTTAACTCAAGATATAATAAATCATAGTAAATTATTTTTAACTTATTATAGATTCTGGGTTATTTGGACTATTTGCACAATTCCTATGGGATTTATTGGATATTATATGAAAAAAGATAAATGGTGGGGATTAGTTATTTTAACACCTATGCTTATATTTTTAGGAGTTCATTATAGTGGATTTTTAAATGAAACACTATATTATTTTCCATATCATTTATTAAGCACATTATTTTGTGCTGTCACTTTATTATTATATCCAATATGTATATTTAATGATAAAAAAGTAAAGATTGCATGAATTATAATAAGTTTGATAATAATAATTACAATGACTTTTATATCACTTACAAATAATACAACATATCATACTACTCTTTTAGTAAGTGATAGTGAAACTGGAGAAGTATTTGATGATAGCTATAAAGCATATCTAGAGGATGAAAGGCTTGGTCAAGTACATATTGAGTATGATGAAAGTTTAGAAGATTACAAAGTAGATGCAGAGTTTAAGAAAGCAGGAATAACTAATTTAGTATTAGAAGATTCAAATGGAAATAAAAAAATATATGAAATTGATATAAAAAGACACACATATAATATAACAAAAAAATAAACTAAAATTTTAAAGATACTATGATATTATATGTGAGGAGTAATAGAAAATGAAGTCAGAAAAAAAGTACTATATGAAGTTAAATATTGTAAGAGATATATCATGCATTTTAGTATTATTATATCATCTAAATATAGTAAAAGGAGGATTTTTAGCTGTATGTACATTTTTTACTTTAAGTGGATATCTATCATGTATGTCAGCTATAAAAAATAAAAATTTTTCAATAAAAGCGTATTATTTAAATAGAATAATAAAGCTATATTTGCCATTAATAATTGTAGTATGTATAACAGTTATTTTATCAAAAATTATTCCAAATATTAATTGGATAAATTTAAAACCGGAAACTATGTCTGTGGTTTTAGGTTACAATAATTTTTGGCAATTAAATGCAAATTTAGATTATTTTACAAGAAATGTAAATTCACCATTTATTCATTTGTGGTATATTTCAATCTTGTTGCAATTTGATTTAGTGTTTCCAATTGTAGTTTCTGCAATAAAAAAGGCAAATAACAAAGGAAAAAAATATAGTTCTATAGTTTTTGTAAGTTTACTTACAATTATTACAACATTACTTTTCATTTATATGAGTAAAACTCAAAATATTATTGTAGTTTATTATAATACATTTGCAAGAAGTTTTTCAATTTTATTTGGTGTATTATTAGGATTAATACATTATAAATGTAATTTTAAAATTTCTAATATACTAGAAAATTTTAATACATATATATTTATAATATATTGTTTTGCTATAACTTTTATTTGCATATTCATGCCAGAAGAAACCAATAATTATGCGTTTTATATGATTCTAATAACAATTGTAACTACAAGATTAATTGAATACTCAACAAATGAAAAAGAAATAAATACTGAATTTAATAGAATAATAAATGGTTTATCTAATATATCATATGAAGTATATTTGGTACAATATCCAATAATATTTTTTATGCAAAATGCTAATATAAATGAAGGACTAAAAGTTTTCTTTATCTTTATATTAACTTTTATATTTGCTGTTATTCTACATTTATTAACCAAAAAATCTTCAAAAAACATATTATTAAAAAGCGTAAAAACTATTTTTATTATTGTAACTATTGCATTTGGAAGTTTTGTAGTTATAACCGAAAAAAATTATTCAACAGAAATGAAAGATTTAGAAAACAGACTAAATGAGAATTCAAAAATAATTGAAGAAAAAAATAAAGAGTTTTTGAATAATGAAATACAAAATAATAATAAAAATGAAGAAAAATCTAACGAAGAAAATTCCAATAAAGATAATTCAAAAAAAGAAAATAAAATACATAATGAAGAGAGTAGCAATAACATTATAGAGACTAATAAAAAAGAAACTAACGAAGCTACAGAAGGCATAGATATTGATGAAAAAATAAAAAAAATGCAAATTGTAGGAGTAGGAGATTCTGTAATGTTAGATGCTATAAAAGAGTTTTATAATCAATTTCCAAATGGTTACTTTGATGGTAAAATATCTAGATCAATTTCTGGAGCTGAAGATGTATTAAAAAATTTGAAAAATAAAGGAAAACTAGGAAATATTGTAATATTAAGTTTAGCTACAAATGGTGATTATTCTGATAAAAAGAACAAAAAATTAATGGAATTATTAGGAGATAGAGAAATTTACTGGGTTGATTCTGCTGGACCAGATGATCCAAAATTTAATGAGAAATTTGAAAAATTTGCAGAGAATTATCCAAATATTCATATTGTTGGATGGAAAAAATTTGCCAAAGAACATCCAGAATATTTAGAACCAGATAAGATTCATCCAAATTACAAAGGTGGAAAAGTATTGGTAAAGTTAATATATGATGCTATTTATTCTAATATTAGTAAAGAAAAGGAATAAGAAATAAGCTAAGTGAAAAATAAAGGAGTTAAAAAATGAAGTCTAATGCATTTAATTACATAGGAAAAGAAGTAAATGTAATAATAGATAGACCTCTAGGAAGCAGTCATCCAAATTACCCGAACCTTATTTATCTAACAAATTATGGGTATGTACCAAATACAGTTAGTGGCGATGGAGAAGAATTAGACTGCTATATTTTAGGAGAATACAAACCTTTAAAGGAATACAAAGGAGAATGTATTGCAGTAATTCATCGAAAAGAAGATGATGATGACAAATTAATTATTGCTCCAAAAAGTAAAACATTTACAAATAATGAAATAAGAACTCTAACAGATTTTCAAGAAAGATATTTTAAAAGTGAAATAATAAGAAATCAAGATTATTTAGAATTTAGTAAAAACATACCTGAATTATCAGTCACTAATTTAAATAATAGTTTGAATTTTTACAAATGTATGGGATTTAAGGTTGAATATGAAAGAACTGAAAACAAATTTGTATTTTTATCTTTAGGAGAAATACAATTTATGTTACAAGAAATTTCTGATAATGACAAATGGGATGTTGCACCACTTTCATATCCTTTTGGAAATGGAATTAATTTTCAACTAGAAGTGGAGAATATAAGTAAAATATATGATTCTTTAAAGAAAAATAACTATAAAATAGCTTTTGAAGTTGAAGAAAATTGGTATAGACAAGGTGATAAATTGCTTGGAAATAAAGAATTTCTTGTACAAGATCCAGATGGATATTTATTAAGATTTACAGAAGATTTAGGTGAAAAAATATAGTATAATTAGAAATTATATTGAAGATATGGAAAGATAGTTCTAATAAAATAAATTGCTTAATATATTTTATTGAGGTGAAATATATGAATAAGATAATAATTTATATTAAAGCAATATTATTACCAGTACTTGTAGGAGCACTTGTAGGACTTATCACATCAGAATCTATGGATTATAATATGTTACAAAAACCACCATTTGCTCCACCAGGTGCATTATTTCCAGTAGTGTGGACTATTTTATACATTTTAATGGGAATATCGTATGGTATTTTAAAAGTTAATAATCAAACAGATGGAGAAATAGATTGGATTTATTATATTCAACTTGCAATTAATGCTATTTGGCCAATTATTTTCTTTAGTTTTAAATGGAGACTTTTTGCATTTGTATGGATTATTTTGCTTGCAATAGCAGTTATTTCGATGATAAGAAAATTTTTGATCAAAAATAAGATTGCAGGACTTCTTCAAATACCATATATCTTGTGGGTTATATTTGCAACATATTTGAATTTTGGATTCTATATTTTAAATAGATGAATTTATTAAGTATCAGTAAAAAACTGGTACTTATTTTTTGTGAAAATCAATTGATAATTTTATATGTTTATGATATAGTAGATTTAGAAAAAATAATGGAGGAAAAGAACATGGCAACACTTAAGGCTGGAACTATATTAGTAAATTTAGAAAATAAAAAAATAGGTTTAATTTATAGAAAAGACAAAATAGGTTATGAGTTTCCAAAAGGTCATTTAGAAGAAGGAGAAACTCTCGAAGAGTGTGCAATAAGAGAGACAGAAGAGGAAACAGGAAGAAAAAATCATATTGTAGAAGAATTAGAAACAGTTAATTATGTTACATCAAAAGGAGAAGATGTAGAATTACATTTTTATTTAGCAATTGATGATGGAGAAACAGATAGAAATATTGCCGAAGAAGATAAAGAAGAAATAAAATGGTTTTATATAGAGGAAGTTGTTGAAAAATTAACTTTTAAGAATACAATAAGAGTTTGGAATAATTCTAAAGAAAAAGTTTTGAAATTATTAAATACAAAATAAAGAGGAAATAAAGTATGAAAAAAGATTTATGGAAAACAAAGGATATAAAAAAATCTGGAAGAAATATTTTAAAAAATAATTTTTCAACACTTGTAATGGTATCTTTATTTTTAACACTTATATTTGGAGGAAGTATTGGAAATCGTACGGGATATTCTGTATTTACAGAAGCTTTTGAGCAAATTCAAAATGTACAAAATTACAGACAAACAAAGAGTGAAAAAGAGGTTATAAAAGATAGTTTAGACAAAATTTTATCTCAATATTTGTCTGGAAATATGAATGGATTTATAAAAGAATATAACGAAAAAAATAACGTATATTCTGGTTTTATATTTTCAGCTTTTAATTTTATTTCAAATAGTGAAACTGAAATACAAAATTTTGTAAAATCAATATCTGATGATGAATCAAAAATCCATTCAGCAAGAGTTGTGTTAATAATATTTACAGCTATAAGTATTTTTATTAGAATACTATTTATAAATCCAATACAAGTTGGAGAAAAAAGACTATTTTTAGAAAGTATATATTACAAAAAAACTAAATTATGGGCAATAACGTATCCATTCAAATTAAAGAAAAAGAGATATAAAAAAACGGCTGAAACAATGCTTACAGTAAGATTTTATCAACTTTTATGGAATATAACAATAATAGGAGGAGCAATAAAGCACTATTCATATTTAATGGTACCTTATATAATTGCTGAAAACCCCCATATAGATGCAAAAGATGCAATAAAAATGTCGCAATTAATGATGAATGGAAACAAGTGGAAAGCATTTTTAACAGATTTAACTTTTCTTGGATGGGAAGTATTAAATATTCTAACATTAGGACTAGTTGGATTGTACTATAGCCCATATTATATGGCAACCTACGCAGCTTTATATGCCGAATTAAGAAAAGAATACAAAAAAGAAGAACTATACAAATTTGAGCTATTAAATGATGAAAAATTATTTAATAATCCAGAAAAATTAGATGTGTATCCAGAAGATGTAAGCAAGAAAAAGGAATATTCTTTATTTAGAATCTATGATTTCGTAGATATAGTACTAATGTTCTTTGTTTTTTCAATTGCTGGATGGTTTATGGAAATGAACTTATTCTATTTCTTAGAAGGAACATTAGTAAATAGAGGAGCTTTATATGGCCCATGGCTTCCAATATATGGATTTGGATGTGGATTGATAATATTGCTTTTAAATATAATTAATATGTACAATAAGAGTAGATTTATAAAGAAAATTGAAGAAAATCCATTTATAGTCTTTATAATTGTAATGATACTATGCTCATTTTTAGAATATATGACATCATATGTAATTGAAATGAGAACAGGTTTAAAATACTGGGATTATTCAGGACATTTTATGAATATAAATGGAAGAATATGCTTAGAAAATTCTTTATTCTTTGGAGTTGGTGGATGCTTATGCATATATATTATAGCTCCGTTTTTACAAAGAATGTTTTCAAAAATTCCATATAAAACAAAAATATATTTTGCAGTTATTTTAAGTGCAATAATGTTTGGAGATGCAACATATTCGCATTTCGTACCACATACAGGAAATTTAATTACGTTTGACTAATGGAAAATGGTACGGTTCTCTTTTCCAAAAGCATTGACTATTATTTTTAACTATGATATAAAATAATTAAAAAATAGGAGGGATATATTATGATAAAAGAAAGTTATGAAGAAATTATTGAACTAGAAAGACAAAGACAAGAACACAATGTAGAGCTAATAGCATCAGAGAATTTTCCAAGTCAAAGAGTTTTAAATGCTTGTGGAAGTATTTTAACAAATAAATATGCAGAAGGTTACTCAGGAAAAAGATATTATGGTGGATGTAAATATATAGACATGATAGAGACTAAAGCAATAGAAGATGTATGTAAGTTGTTTAATTGCAATTTTGCAAATGTACAACCTCATTGTGGAAGTTCTGCAAATCAAGCAGTATATAAAGCATTAATAAATATTGGAGATACAGTAATGGGAATGGACTTAGGAGCTGGAGGACATTTAACACATGGACATAAAATGAGCTTTTCAGGACAAGACTATAATATAATTCCTTATGGAATAGATGAAAATGGAATAATTGATTATGATCAATTTGAAAATTTGATGTATGAACACAATCCTAAAATGGTAATAGTAGGAGCTAGTTCATATTCAAGAATAATTGACTATAAAAAATTTAGAGATATAATAGAAAAATATGCCGAATCTCATAATGGCGAAAAACCATATTACATGGTAGATATGGCACATGTTGCAGGGTTAATAGCAGGTGGAGTACATCCTAGTCCATTTCCTTATGCAGATGTAGTAACTTCAACAACGCACAAAACATTAAGAGGACCAAGAGGTGGATTAATACTTACAAATTCTGAAGAAATAATAAAGAAAATTAATAGAGCAGTATTTCCAGGAATACAAGGTGGACCACTTGAGCATATAATTGCTGCAAAAGGAATTTGTTTTGAAGAAGATGCTACAGATGAATTTAAAGAATATGCACATCAAGTTGTAAAAAACGCAAAAGCATTTTCAGAAAGCTTCTTAAAAGAAGGTTGGAAAATAATTTCTGGTGGAACAGATAATCATATGTTTGTATTAGATGTTTATGATTCTATTGGAATTACAGGAAAAGAAGCAGAAGAAGAATTAGATAAAATTCATATTACACTAAATAAAAATCAAATACCAAATGACCAGTTACCACCACTTAAATCTTCTGGAGTTAGAATAGGAACTCCAGCAATGACTACAAAAGGATGGAAAGAAGAAGACTTCGAAAAACTTGCTAGAATAATGATGGATTATTTAAAACTTTGTAAAGAAGGAAAACAAGAAGAAAGTAGAGAAGAATATACTGAAAAGGTTGTTGGGCTAATTGAGAGTGTGAAATAATTAAAAAGCTAAAATAGGAGTAAAATCTTATTTTGGCTTTTTTTAATGCTTTATTTTTTATATAAGAAAAAAGAAATTTTGAAAAATTGATTTAAACTATTGACAATACAGTCATAAGGAGGAAGATAGATATGGAAGAAAGATATCTAAGTAGGATAGGAGTAGACATATTCCTAGAAAGAAAAAATGAAGTTTCAGGCAAAAAACAAATACTAATGCTAAAAAGAGCAGGTACAGGATATTATGATGGTTATTATGATTTACCAGGAGGACATTTAGAAGCAAATGAAGACATATTTGATGGAATGATTAGAGAAGCAAAAGAGGAAATTGGAATTACAATAAAAAGAGAAGATATGGAGATATTACACATTTATCATAGATATAAAGGAGGAATGTTAAAATTTGTTTTTAAAACAGATAAATATAATGGGATTCCAATAAATAATGAACTAGATAAGTGTGAAAAAATTGAATGGATTGACTTTGAATATTTGCCTGAAAATATTGTGCTAAGCATAAAAATAGAATTGGATAATATAAAAAATGGTGTTTATTATAGCAAAGAGTAGTAGTGAGATTATAAACAGGTATTCAACGATATTATCTCTGATAGAATAAAACAAAAATGCAAACAAAAAATGTTATCTATTTTATTAAAAATATTTTTAATAAAATAGAACAAAATTTCGCAATAAGTATTGAAAAAGATTTGGAAATATGATATAAATAGAAGAATAAAACTTAATTGTATGGAAAATTCGTATAGTTGAAAAAGGAGATGAGAGTATTAATTAAATCAGTTCAAATAAAAAAGAAAGGAGCAATTTACTATGGACGAAAAAAATTTAATTAATATTACAGAAGATAACTTTGAAAGTATAAAACATATAGATGAAAATGGAATAAAATACTGGTATGCAAGAGAATTACAAAATGTATTAAATTATAAAGAATGGAGAAAATTCGAAAATGTTATAAACAAGGCAAAAGAAGCATGCGAAAATAGTGATATTAGTACGTTTGATCATTTTGTCGACGTCGCCAAAACGATCAAAATGCCCAAAGGTGCGGAAAAAACAATAATCGATTATAGACTTACTCGTTATGCATGTTATTTAATTGCACAAAATGGTGATAGTAGAAAAAAAGCAATAGCATTAGCACAAACTTATTTTGCAGTCCAAACAAGAAAGCAAGAATTAACAAGACAGGAATATGAGCAATTAAGTGAAGATGAAAAAAGATTATACACTAGAAAAAATGTAAAAGATAAAAATAAGTATTTATTTGATACAGCAAAATTAGCAGGTGTAAAAAATTACGGGAAATTTAATAATTATGGCTATAGAGGATTATATAATGGGGAAACAGCTAAGGATATTGCAAATAGAAAAGGTATTTCAGAAAAAGAAGATATATTAGATTATATGAGTAGTACAGAGCTTGCAGCCAATTTGTTTAGAATTACACAAACAGATGAAGTTCTGAAAAATAAAAATATAAATAATGAAAATGATGCATGCAAAACTCATCATAATGTAGGACAAGCTGTTAGACAAACTATAAAAAGAATAGGTGGTACTATGCCAGAAGATTTACCAACACCTAGCAAAAGTGCAAAACAGATTGAAAAAGAGAAAAATAAAGAATTAAAGTCAAATGATAAAAAAAGACTAAAATAAAAAACACCACCTACGGCACATTCGCGCTTTCAATAGTTCATTATTAGTATATAAAAAGATTTGATAGATGTCAATAGATTCTTACAACTTACAAGAATTTCTTGTGAGTTCAACTGGTAACAATTGCAACCAGTTGGCAACAATTTGTAGTCTATTGAAAAAAGTTCTAAAATTTTGAGTAAAAAACTTGAAATTTTAGAACTTTTTTTAGAAGAATGTAAAATTCACATGAAATCAAAACTTGACATAAAATATATCATAAAAATAAATAATGGTGTAAGATTTGGGCAAAAAAGAACCAACAAAAAAGAACCGACACCGACAGAAAAGAACCGACACCAATTGACGACACCAATTGACGAATTGAAAAGGAGAGAGAAAAATGTCAAGTTATATAATTGAAGGAGGAAAAAAGTTAGAAGGAGAAACCTATGTTTCTGGTTCAAAAAATGCGTCACTTCCAATAATGGCAGCGACTATACTTAATAAAGGTGTATCAAAATTATACAATGTACCCAAAATACATGATACACAAATGATGATAGAAATATTAAAAAGACTTGGTTGCAAAGTAAAATGTAATAAAAATAAAGTTGTAATAGATTCTTCGAATGTAAATAGCTTTGAAATTCCAAAAGAATTAATGAGAGAGATGAGGTCTTCTGTAATATTTGCAGGAAGTATAGTAGGAAGATACAAAAAAGCGATTTTTTCATATCCAGGGGATTGCGATACTTGGTGGATACATCAGACAAACACAAGATAAATGAGTGGATTAGGGAACTTAGGTAATAATTTTATAAAGCTTTAAGAGTAAAATCTTAGGGCTTTATTTTTTTAACAAAATGTGGTAAAATATAAACAAATGTAAGGAAAATGGATGTAATGAATTATGAAAATATTGTTATTTGGAATAACTAATGTAGGAAAATCTACAATAGGAAAATTGCTAAGTGAAAAATTAAATTATGAATTTGATGATTTAGATGAAGAAATAAAAAGAAGGTATGGAAAAATAGATGCTTTTATGAATAAATATCCTTGGACTTATGAAAGACATAAAGAAAGAGGGAAAATATTAAGCGATATTGTAAATAAGTATGAGGACAATGTTGTCATTGCAGTGTCTGTAATGTTTTATGTAAGAACATTTAGTAGATTGTTAGAAAATGAAAATGTACTTGCAATTGAACTTCAAGATAAACCAGAAAACATACTAAAAAGGCTAGTATATGCAGACGAAGATGATAATGTTTTTCCACTTGAAATTACAACAGAAAAAGAAAGAAAATATTATTTATCAGAAATAAAAAAAGATATAACATATTATAAAAGGACATATGCAAAGATTACAAACAAATTTGATATGAATGGAGAAAATCCAGAAACAGTAACTGATAGATTGGCAAAATATATTGATGATATAAAAAATGGTATTGAACCTACAAAAGATGAGAGTAAAGATGAAATAATAATGGGATTTAAAGTATATAGAGGATAGGAGTTTTAATTATGGAAAGTAAAAAAATAGAAAGAATAATGCAATTAGATAGAGAAATAGACAATATTTCATTACAAGGAACTCCATATTATGAGTATAAAGGTGAACAGGATTTAAACGAATATGACAAGAAGATAATAAAGTATTATGGAGAAATATTGAACCTGATTATTGAAATTGCAATAGAAGAAAGCACAAAGGATATTAAAGTAATAGATATTATGCTAAAAAGTTGGGTAAATACCGCAAGCCAAATGTTGGAAAGTTATATTTCAGTATTACAGTTTTATAGAGAATTTAATAAAGATGTGATTAAAGAAGAAATAAAAGAAATTAATAAAATAATAGAAAATTTAAAACTGGACTATGATTTGGAAACAAATAATGCGGTTGAATTAGCAGATTGCTACTTTCATATTGGAGATGAAGACAAAGCTAGAAGTATAATGTTAGAGTTTATAAAAGATAATCCAGATGAAGATGAGCCATATCAATGTATGCAAAATTGGTATATGTATGATAGTCCTGATATAAATAAATTAGCAGAAGTAATTGATTTAGCAGAAAAAAATGGACATATATTATGTACTGATTTTGGATATGATAGATTAGTTAAATATTATGAAATAATTGGAGATATTAAGAATCAAAATAAATACCAAGAACTTTATACTAAATGGAAAAATAGTATTGAAACAATAGATTTTTAGTGTGGGTATTATTTAGGAGGAGATGTTTTTGTTAGATGATTTAGATAAAAAAGAACTAATACAAATAATAGAAAAGCTAGAAAAAGAAAACAAAGAACTAAAAGAAAAAATATATGGAAAAATAGAAGTAAAAGATTTACCTAAAGAATCAAAAGATATCTCAAATGAAGAAAAAATTAAAATATTTATGGAAGTATTTAAAGGAAGAACCGATTTATATGCGAAAAGATGGACAAGCAATAAAACAGGGAAATCAGGTTATTCACCTGTTTGCAAAAATGAATTTAGTATATATAAATGTGATAAACCAAGGATGAAATGTAGTGAATGTCCGTATAGAGAGTTACTTCCTTTAACAGATGATATAATATTAAAGCATTTAAAAGGTGAAATAACCATAGGAATATATCCATTATTGCCAGGAGACCTATGTAATTTTTTAGCAATAGATTTTGATAAGAAAACTTATGAAAATGATGTTAGTGCTTTTTGGAGTATATGTGATGAATTAGATATACCAGTATATGTTGAAAGGTCTCGCTCTGGCAATGGAGCACATGTATGGATATTTTTTGAAGAAAGTATATCAGCTAGAATTGCAAGAAAAATGGGAAATATTTTATTAACTAAAACAATGGAAAAGGCATCATTGGAGTTGGACTCTTATGATAGACTATTTCCAAATCAAGATACAATGCCAAAAGGTGGATTTGGTAATTTAATTGCTTTGCCATTTCAAGGAAATAGTAGTAAAAATGGAAATACTGTATTTGTAGATAAATATTTTGAACCACAGAAAAATCAATTAGAAATATTAGCAAATATTAAAAGATTGAAAAGTGATGATGTATATAAATTTGTTGATATATTTAAAGAGGATGACTTTAAAGAACCAGAGATAGAAGAAATAGCAGATGATGATATTCCTAAAAAAGATAATATAAAAGATATTGTATTTACTAATAATGTTGAATGTATTTTTGATAATCAAATATATATCAAAAAGTTGAAACTACTACCAAATGAAATAAGCTATTTGAAAAGATTGGCAAGTTTTACTAATCCAAAATTCTATGAGTTGCAAAAGTTAAGAATGCCAATATTTTATAAAACTACTCCAAGAATTATTAGTTGCTTTGAGGAAGATGATCGATTTTTAATTTTACCAAGAGGTTGTATGGAAAAAATAAAAGATGTATGTGAAAAGAGTAATGTAAAATTAATCATAAAAGATAAACGAGAACAAGGAACTAAGGTAGATTATAAATTTAATGGAAAATTAAATAGAAAACAGGAAAAAGCTATGCATGATCTAATATCTCACGAAACGGGGGTATTATGTGCAACGACTGGATTTGGAAAAACAGTTATAGGAGCTAAAATTATTTCGGAGTTAAAAACTAATACTTTAGTAATTGTAAACAGAAATAATTTGCTAGATCAGTGGAAAGAAAGATTATCATATTTTTTAGATATAAATAAAAAGGAAATAGGACAATGTGGAGCAAGTAAGGAAAATTTAAATGGTAAGCTAGATGTAGCAAGTTTTCAATCACTATTTAAAAAAGACAATTTAGAAGAATTGGTCAAAAATTATGGATTAGTTATTGTAGATGAATGTCATCATGTTGCAGCATTTAGTTTTGAAAAAGTCTTAAAAGCTATAAGAAGTAAATATGTATATGGGTTAACAGCAACACCAACAAGAAAAGATGGATGGCATAAAATTATTTATATGCAATGTGGAGATATTAGAGTAAGAGTGTCTAATAAAGAGTTAAAACAAAATAAAGAAATGGAACATACTGTAATTGTAAAAAAGACTAATTACAAATATATTCCAAATGATGAAAAAGATAAAATATTAATATCAGAGATTCTTAATGATATGTGTCATAATGTTTTTAGAAATAGCATGATAATTGAAGATATTAAAAAGTGTATTGCAGAAGGCAGAATTCCTATAGTATTAACTGAGAGAGTAGAACATTTAAAAATTTTGAAAGAAGGTTTAGATGAATTAAATATACCTATAGTGATATACAAAGGGAATATGGGTAAAAAGAAAACTAAAGAAATACACGATATTATAAAAGAAGCAGATGAAAATAATAAGCCAAGAATTATATTAGCGACAAGTAGCTCTATAGGAGAAGGATTTGACGATAGTAGATTAGATACATTATTTTTGAGTATGCCAGTTTCTTGGAAAGGAAGAATTATTCAATATGTAGGTAGGCTTCATAGAGAACATGAAGATAAAGAAAAAGTTGTTGTTTATGATTATTTGGATAATATGAAAATTTTAGAGAAAATGTATAATAGAAGGTTAAAGGGATATAAAATTGCAGGATATGAAATAATTGAATAATAGATATAAAAATAAAATTTAGCTTTGAATTTAGAAATAAGTTCAAGGCTTTTTTGTTTTATATGCTTTTTATATTTTAATTTATGTTAATTAACACTAAAAGAATAAATGAAAGGAGGGTATGTAATGCAAAAGTTAAAAGGACTATGGATACCATCAGAAATATTATTAAATAAAGATTTATCGGATAAGGAGAAAACAATACTTTCGATGGTTTTATATTTAAGCGATGAAACAGGAAGTTGCTTTGCAAGTAATAAATATATAGCAAGTATTGTAAATGTAACCTCTGACAGAGTTTCAAAAATAGTAAGTTCATTGAAGAAAAAAGAATATATAGAAGTTACATTAAAGTTAAAATTATATAGCAAAGAAGTAGAAAGCAGACAGATTATTCCTAATAGGGAAAAGATAAATAGGTATAGTGAAAAATACCTAGAGGGTATAGGTAAAAATACCTATTGTGCAAGTCAAAAACAATCATACCCTATAGGTGAAAACAACAAAGATATAATAAATAATATAAAAAATAAAAATAATTATAATAATGAACCACATATCCAAAAGAATAGTAAAGCTAACTTTGAACAGCGAGATTATACTGGCTTTGACTTTACTAAATTATATGCAAATGCAGGTGCTTTTTCATAATTGCATACATTTGCATATAGAAAATCAGTTGCTATAGCAGAAATGCTAAATGGTAACTGATTTTTTTATACTAAAATTGCAATTAGCAAATTTAGGATAAAGCATAAAAATACGAGGTAGTATTTTTATGGGAAAGGGGTGTGGGGATTGAAAATCCATGCCATGCGGACAAACTTGTTTGTCTAGTATGTTAGACATTCAAAGAATATCTTGAGCAAAAAAGGAGGTGCAAGGAGATATGAGTTATGCAATAGTAAGAAATGAAAAATTAACAAGAGATGAAGCAAAGGGAAGATATATTCACAATGAAAGAAAAACAAGAGGACATACAAATAAGGATATTGATCCAGAAAGAACACATTTGAATTATTATTTTAAGAAAAATGAGTTAAGTTATATAAAAGAATTTGATAAATTGAGAAAATAGAGAGAGTTAAAAGGACAAATAAAAAGCAATAGTATTATAATGTGTGAAATGATATTTACATCAGACAAAGATTTTTTTGATAATATTGGAGAACAAGAAACAAAGAGATACTTTGAAGAAAGTTATAGATTTATATGTAATTACAAAAATTTAGGAGAAGAAAATATAATATCAGCAGTTGTTCATTTAGATGAAGGAACACCACATATGCATTTGGTATTTGTTCCAGTAGTACATACAAAAGATAAAGAAGGAAACGATATAGATAAAGTGTGTAGCAGAGATTTTTGGAAAGGGAGAGATAGTTACAGAACTTTGCAGAACAACTTTTATGATTTTATTAATTCAAAAGGATTTGAATTAGAAAGAGGAATAGAAGTAGAACGAACAGGAGCAAAGCATGAGAAAATAGAAGATTTAAAGAAAATAACTAACTTTGAAAACACTAAAAAAGTATTAGATAATATAAAACTAGAATTGCCTAAAATACCTGATATTAACGATATCAAAATAATAAAACTTAATAGAGAAAAAGTTGAAAATGAAATTATAAAACCAAAAGACAAATTAATTAATGAGTTGTACCAAGATAATAAAACACTATACAAGGAATTATCTAAACAAGTGAATTTAGTAGAAAGAGCAACAAAATATGAAAATGAAAGAAAAAAGCTAATGTATGATAATGAAGAATTACACAATGAAGTTGACAAAATTAAGTTAGAATATAAGAAAAAAGAATTTGATTTGGAATGGGAATATAAAAGTCAAATCAAAGGTCTAGAAAAAGAAAACAAGCATTTACACAAAGTAGTGGATAGGTTTAAAGAAACTATTGATAAATTTATAAAATGGATTTGTAAAAAGTTTGACATGGGAGCAGAAAATAATTTGATTAGAGATTTTGAAAGAGAAAATCATACTTTATTAGATGCTGAAAAACAAATGAAATGCAAAGAAAGAGAAAAAGATTTGGAGATGGAGATATAGCAAATAAACAATAGTGATGTTATTTTAGTTATTGAAAAATTTTAAATTTTATGGTATATATATTTTGAGATATTTTATAAAAAAGATAATAAAAATTCAAAGAAAGGAAAATTTGATATAGATATTATGAAAGAATTAACAGAGGAAGAAAAAAAGAACTTTTTAGAATGGTCAGAAGGAAATAAATATTTATACGAATTACTTTGCTCATGTTGGGAAAATGGAATAATGACATATGCCTCATGTGGGGGACATGAAAATGGAAATAATAGTCCATATTTAGGAGTAATTATAAATAATAATTCTTTACCATTTATTAAAAGCATGTTAGGTCAAATACAAGACATGGAAAATATAGTAGTATCATCTGGTGTAAGAGGAAATGGCCAATTACTTGCTGATGAAGAATTAAGAGGACTAGCATTTTATGCACATAATTACAATTGTTGTGAACTTTTTTATAAGATGAGAAAAGGAATTGAAACAAAAGAGAGGGAAACAACGCTTTTACCAAAAGCAAGTAGATTCTATGATTTGCTTACCAGATTAAATGCAACCAGTAGAGAAGAATTGCAAGCTGATGTTAATGATAATATAGTTGTAGGTAGTACATTCTCTACAAAAACACAAGATTTTATTGATTTTGAAAACAGCAAAAAAATGGTAAGAAATAGCAAATTAATAAGATTTTTTAGAAAATTGTTACCATTTAAAAAAGCAAATAATACACAATATGAACAATTACAACAAAAATATGGATTTTTACAAAGAGAATATTCAGGAAAACGAACTACACATATGGAACAATATAGAATTGAAAATTCAAATAGTGAAATAGAAAGAAATGCTATTCTACATAATGGTGATAAAGTTAGAGCAAATGAAGAGATTGAAGAAGGCAAAGAACAAGAAGATGGTGAAAGGTAAAGGATAGTAAATATGAAATTATCAGAATATTGTAATAAAAAAGAAACTTTACGGTATAAAATAGAACAAGAAAATGTTGAAAAATTAATTAAATATATAAATAACAATATAGATGATGACTTATTTAAAATTGCTAATACTAACGATAGTCTAGAAGTATTTAATAAATTAAAAGTATGGCTTTTTAAATTCTATAATAAACAATTATTAGATGGATTAAACTATATTGGAGCAGATTATGAAAGATTTAAAAAAGGCTTGATATATTCACTAATACTAGGAGTAACTAGAAATAAATCAAATACAGATTTAATATATGATGTTTTAAAATCAGCTAATATTATAGAAAAAATGATTGTATATGAAGATGATACTTATGAAATTATTTCAAAAGACTTTGGAAAAATACAATTTATGAAAGCAGAAGACAGCTTTATAAATGATAAAGAAACATTAGATTTTATAAACAAATTAGGAGATAAAATTCAAGATGGATGCCATGAAATTTCATTTTATTTAATAGAAAAATATGAAATGTTTAAGGCAGTAACATCAATATGTAAAAAAGGTATAGATAATAGTTATTATCACTCATTTATACTTGATGATGAAAATAATGTTGTTGATTTTACAGCTAATTTAATTATGCCGAAAGAACAATATTATTTATTGCAAGAAGTTAATGAATTAAATTGCATAAGTTATAAAGAATATTTAGAAGAAAAAAATAATTCTATAAAGTTTGATGAAAGTAAAACATTATACAATCTTTTAAGAAATGCAGTATATAAACAATATATAGAAGAAAATAAAGCATAATAATAACGGTTATTTTAAATTATAGATTGGAGATAAGATGGATTTAGAAACAAAAAAACTAATTGATAATGGAACAATAATATGTGGAAGAATAATACAAGAAAATGGAATTGTAAGATTTGAAAGATTAGAACCATCACAAATAGACAGTATTCCAGAAGATGAAAGAGGATTTGCAACAGCATCTATGGGAAGAGCTATCTTTACAATTGATAAAGATGGTTCAATTCACAATTTTAAAGGTGTTGATTCACATTTATCTACATCAGAGTTAGGTCCAATGGACTTGGTAAATGCAAGATCTATTGAATATGCTCCAAGAACAGATGGATATAAAGTTAGTGCAGTAGTTTTTAATGACAAAAAACCAGAAATTAGAATAAATGGAACATCTCCATTGGAAGATATTGAAATTGAGGGAGATATAAACAAAAAACTAGCAGAAATGGGGATAAAAGTACCTACTATTAGCTATATAAGAGAAATACCACAGGATTTTAGTATAAAATATGGACTTCCAATAAAAGTAGATGGTAGTTTAGACGAGTTTGAATCCGATTATGCAGCCCAAGATGATGAACGAAAAAAGAGATTGGGAGAAATTTATGGCAGTAATTATTTACAAGAGCTAGGAGAAAATCAAAGACCAGAAAGTATGAGAGAATATTTGCAAAGAATAGGATTTTTATCATCTCCAGAGGTTCAAGCAAATATAGAATCATTAGGGTATTCAATGCAAGATTTTATTGATGCAGTAGATAGCTCTTATTCAAGAGGTCAAAGATATGGTCAAGCAGAAAGAATTATGGGTAGTCCTTTTAGAATTTCAGATTTAGAAACTTGTTTGGCAAATGGTAACACAGAACAATTACAAACTATAATGGACTTTTCAGAAAAGCAAAATAGTAATTTTACAGAGCAATTAGCAGAAGTTTTTGGGGAAAACATAGCTACACTTATGAGCAATGGTTGGGAATGTGAAAACTTAATACATAGACAAGACTTTTCGCTTACAGGAGAATTTTGCGATGATTCATATTTTGATATATTTGAAAAACAAGCAGAAATGAAAGAAAAGTATAAAACAGAATCATACAAAGCAGATGCATTAATGGGAGAAATAAGGCGAAAATATACAGGACAAGTTATGCACATTGCATCATGTATTAAAGTTGTTCAAAATGCCATGTCGATGACAGGTAGAAGTCAAGAAGAAATTGATAGCATATTAGAAACATTTGTAGGAAGTTTTGCTAATAATTTAGATTTACAAAAAATTGGACAATTATTTCAAATTGATGAAAAGGCTGTAGAGGAAGTTTTAATGAGAGAATTTAGTGTAGGACAAAATTGGACAGAAAAAATGGCTGGACAGGATCGAAAAGAAGGTTTAGTCATGGATGAGGCAATATATAATTCACATATTGGAAATGAAGAATTTTATGCTAAAGTTTCTGGAATGATTACTGAAAGAATAAGGACAAGACAAGTTCAAAAAGGTAAAGATGGATTTGCAGATTGTATAGAAGATGATAAAACAAGATTATCTAATATGCAAAATGCTACTAGAACAACTAGAAATAATGTATTAGGGGATGTTAATATAGAACATACTAATGATGAACAAAATTTAGAATAGAGGTTAAAAATGGTTAGTGTAAAAGATGAAAATGCAATGGCAGAAGTTATTTATTATTTAAAAGGAATAAGACAAGAAGATGTAGATAAAATACCTAAAAAATTTATGCAATATCTTAATGAAAATGCTTCAAAAGAGTATATATGCAATTTCGATTATAACAAACCTTTAAAAGAACTAAATATCCTTGATGAAACAAGAGGTATTATAGGAATGATATGCTATAATTATTGGTGTGTTACAGAACAACAAAAGGAACTATATTTAAAAAAATTAAGTCAAAATGAGCAACAATACCAAGAAATTTTACACGAAAAATACAATCCTGATAATTTATTTAAAAATAGTAAGCAAGAATCTTTAGAAGAAACACAACATATTACTAACGAGGTTGCTATGGTCGAATATAAAGAATCTATATTTAAAAGATTAATCAATAAAATAAAGAGTATATTTCGTTTGAGTTAAGGAGCAATTAAATATGGAAAAGAAATATGTAAGAGTTATGGACGGACTAAAGTCGAATGCAGGTGGATTTGAATATAAATTAAATGAAATTAATATGGCAAATGTATGGAATCCAAATACATATAATCCTAAAGAAATGGGAGGGTTTAATTTCTCAACTACTGATAAAATATTAAGACGGTTACATAGGGGAGATACTATTTATGATGTTATAATACCAGATGATGCAGATGTTATTCTATGTGATGAAGATAAAGGTGTATATAGATCAAATAAAATAATAGTGAATAATCCAAGAAAAATTACTGATGAGATGGTTATAGAATTTTACAAAATAAACACCTTACCAAGCAAAGTCATTTACCAATGTCTAGTAACTCTTTTATATAAAAATAGAATAAATATAGCAAAATATATTATCAATGACTATATTACTATAGACAATATTAAAGATGCTATTGAAGAATTTGAAAACTATGTAACTAATGAAAATTTTGAGTATAGTAAATTATCTAGTGATGAAAGAGAGATATACGATCTTTTGAAAAGTATTGAAGCAAAATAGATTTATAAAAAAACAAGGAAAATATGGAAAAATAAACAAAAATAGAAAGTCAATATTTGGCTTTCTATTTTTCTTATAGTTAATTTAAAAGTAAGATTGGCTTAATTTTTGTAATTCAGTTTTAAATTCATCAATTTGGCTATCATCATAGTTATCTCTTAATTCAATAGCTTTTTTTGACCATTGCTTAAATTTCTTTTCGCTAAATTCTTTTGGATGCTTATAATGCCTACCATACATTTTTTTATATTCTCTATTAAATTCTTTTAAAATTGGGCTATCTTCTATTTTTTCTTTATGCTTATTTGTAGCACCAATTTCCTTACAAGTTTTACCAGTATCTAAATATAAATTATTACAATATTTTTGGTCATTTCTTGCTTTTTGATATGGATTATTATTAGCCGTTGCAGGTATAAATAATCTTCCACAATTTTCACACTTATTGATAACAAAGTTATTTTGAATAACTTTAAACAACTCAAATCTAATTTGTTCTTCTGCATTTTCTAGTTCATATACTTCTTCTGCAACAATATTTTTTTCTTTTATAATATCTACTATTTTTTCTACATCTAATTTTCTCTCTTCTCTTGATAATTCTGTATCACATATATATTTTATTTTAAATTTTGTATCTAAAAATAACGCGTGAGCAGGTTTAGTATTAAAATAGTGCAAATCGAAAACTCTTTTTGTTTCATATAAGAATAATTTTTCTGGAACATTTAAATTTCTAACAAGAGAATTATTAGAGTATTTACTTATTAATTCTAATCTTTCTTTTAAATCTGTTTTTTTCTCAATAAGATTTTCAATTAACAAATCTCTTATAGTTTCAAAAAACTTCATATATTCATTATGTCTTTTAGTTGATATTTTTTCAATTTCTTCATTCCATTTGATAAGTAAAATTTCTGGAGTATATTCATCTTCTTCCATATCTCTATAGAATTCATTAGGATAGTATTTCGAATCTTCTATTAAAACACCAATTTGAGATTTAAATAAAAGGTCAGTTCTAAATGTTTTAGTATTATATGTTTTTATAATTATATCAATTAGTACCTGTGTGTAAAAATGAGTATATGGAGAGAAGTTCAAACATGCTCTAACCAATTGGAACATTTTAAAGAAACAATCCAATCTATCATCTTCTGAATCAGTTTCTTTTGAATAACATACAAGTCCTATTAGTTGGTTGTATATTGCTTTTAATTTATCAAATTCTTGATGGCTCATTATAGCAAATTCATATAATTTGTCTCCAATATTATATTCAAAATCTCCTAAAGCACCAAAATATTCTCCTGTATTCTTTAAAACAATTTTATTACCTTTAAGTGTGAAATTACATATCATATCTGCATTTCCTCCGTTTAAAAAATAGAATATAGATATTTCAATTTTCAACTTATCTATAGACTTTGTAAAATTTGTTTACAACAACATTTTAGCATCCTATAATAATTTTATCAAGATAGAAAATAGAAATTCTTAATAACTATTTTCTATCGATAGTACATTGAAAATTGAATATCAAATTATAAGTACAGATAATGATACTTTCGCCTGGCTAACGTGATGTAAAGGGGCGATTCTGCAAAGCAGGAATGAGGGCAAATCTCATATGGGTAATATACCACTTGTAATTTTAGTAATAAGGACAAAAAGTTCTTGAATATTAATTAGAGGAAAGGTAGGTGAATAGTCTGGAAAAAGCAAATAATAATAAAGACAAAAAGAAAAAAGATAAGTTACCATTTGCAGTATTTATTTGTCCAAAATCAAATGTTGGTGAATTAGAAGATTATAAACAGATATTCACCGATATTATCTCTGATAGAATAAAAGAAAAATACAAATAAAAAACAAGAACAAAATTTCGCAAAAGTATTGAAAAAGTTTTAAAAATATGATATAAATAATATATCGAATGAAACAATATAAATTTAAACGAAATTCAGTTGTTCGGAATTTCCGAACAATTAAAAGATTTATATAGAATCTACCATTTTACCGACATCGGCAAAATGGTAAAAAATATTTTATAATGAATGGAGAAGTAAAATGCAAAAAAATGAGAATAATATAATAATTTATCAAGACGAAGATGGAATTACAAAAATATCAGTTAAATTTTCTGATGAAGATTTATGGCTAACCCAAAATCAGATTGCTGAAATATATAAATCATCACAGCAAAATATAAGCTTTCATATAAATCAGATATATAAAGATAAAGAATTGGATATAATTTCAACTAACAAAAAATTTTTGTTAGTTCAAGATGAAGGAAACAGACAGGTTAAGAGAAATATTGACCATTATAATTTAGATATGATTATAGCTTTAGGATATAGAGTTCAATCACAGGTTGCAACAAGATTTAGAGTATGG
>JAEEGJ010004548.1_pt1 | contig 46524 bp, 33 predicted proteins | sample 8958761 | NCBI WGS metagenome assembly JAEEGJ01 (sample SAMN16246546, study PRJNA631951) | gut metagenome | biome: gut microbiome; feature: rumen; material: RS-attached | host: Bos | place: Iran: Karaj | collected 2018-10
TGCGCAGCCATCCCCTCCCTTCAAGGGGAGGGGTTAGGGGTGGGGTCTGTAATGTCTGTAATATTCTATCAGCGAAGAAGAGGCAGCGAAGAAGGGGCAGCGAAGAAGAGGCAGCGAAGAAGAGGCAGCGAAGAAGAAGCAGCGAAGAAGAAGCAGCGAAGAAGAAGCAGCGAAGAAGAAGCAGCGAAGAAGAAGCAGCGAAGAAGAAGCAGCGAAGAAGAAGCAGCGAAGAAGGGACAGCGAAGAAGGGACAGCGAAGAAGGGACAGCGAAGAAGGGACAGCGAAGAAGAAGCAGCGAAGAAGGGACAGCGAAGAAGGGACAGCGAAGAAGAGGCAGCTAATAAGTTACAGACCCCACCCCTGCCCCTCCCCTTGAAGGGAGGGGATGGCTGCGCATTGAGCTATGCGGCGGGCAAGGTGATAGCCTTAATCCCAAATTGTTTTTCTTGTTTTTATTTGTTTTCATTGGTTTTTTCTCAGGCCGCTTCGCGGTATCTCTTATTTTTATTGGTTTTTATTGGTTTTTTCTCAGGCCGCTTCGCGGTATCAACTCACATAGGTAGACCCTCCGCGACTCGTAGTCGTGCCCCACGTGCCGCCGGAGCATCGAAGGCAAAGAGAAACTTTACTGGTAGAGAGCGGCTATCTGCCGGGCGGCGTCGTTGTTCTCGAAGCGGCGAATGTACTGCCGGCAGCGGTCGATGCGCTGCTGACGGCCCGGCGCGCCGAAGAGCACCTGTGAAAGGGCGTTAGCCATGGCCTTGGGGTCGTCGGGACTGACGTAGAGGCTGTCGGGCCCGCCGGCCTCCTCAAGGCACGATCCGGTGCAGGCCACGACGGGCAGGCCCTGGCTGATGGCCTCGATGATGGGAATGCCGAAACCCTCGTAGCGCGAAGGATAGACAAAGCAGTCGGCCATGCGGTAGAGCGCCGGCAAGTCGTCGTCGGGCACGTTGTGCAGCATCTGCACACGGCTGTGCATCCTGTGCTCCAGGACATACTCGTGCACGCGGTCGCTGTAGGGCGTCTGCCGTCCCACGATGATCAGCGACACGTCGTCGGGCAGGTAGTGCAGCGCCTCGACGGCCAGCAGCACGTTCTTACGCTCCTCTATCGACCCCACGCACAGCACGTAGCGGTCGGGCAGCACATATTTGTCGCGCACCGCCCACATCTTTATTGTCGGGGGCTCCTCGGAGAAACGCGGTGAGCAGCTCTGATAGATGACATCCACGCGCTTAGGGTCCACATTGCCCAGCTCGCAGATGTCGCGCTTGGTGCACTCGCTGATGGCCACGATGCGGTCGGCCTCCTGCAGGGTGTTGAAAAACTTCTTGGTGTAGATCTTCACGTCGGTGCGGTTGTAATACTCCGGGTGACGCATGAAGATGAGGTCGTGGATGGTGACGACCGTGCGGATGCCCGCTTCGCTGATGCCCACAGGCAGCTCGCCTGACAGTCCGTGATAGACGTTGACGCCGTCTTTCAGCAGCTGTCGCACGATGCCGTGCGAGCGCCACAGCGCCTTGCCGATGGCTGTGTGGGCATGGCGCGGAAAACAGAATGTGACGTTGGGCCGCCCCACAATCTGTGAGCGCAGCTGCGTGATGCCGTTGTCGGGTGCATAGAGACGCAGGTCAAACTGGTCGAGCGCCGACAGGTCGTTGACCAGTGTGCGGCCGTAGTTGCCCAAGCCCGTGCCGTTGCGCATGATGCGTTTCGCATCGAAGCCGATAATCATCCTTTCTGTCATAATGGGCTGCAAAGTTACGAAGATGCGGTGAAAAAGCAAAGGAAAAAGCATAAAAAGGCAAAAAAAATGCTTTCAGTGGTAAAGAATATCCTCTAAAATCCTCAAAAAGTCCTCTCAAGTCCTCTGCAGTCCTCTAAAATCCTCTAAAATCCTCTCAAGTCCTCTCAAGTCCTCTAAAAAAAATCCTCTACAGTCCTCTATCATCATTTCAACCTCTCCGGTCGAAATAATTCATCATTCTTACGTCGTAATTCATAAATAATTAGTACCTTTGCACGAAAATTGCAAATAAAAACACTGAATGAAGACATTCGTCATACATCCTGACAGGCTGAAGGAGCGCGGCGAACACATCGACCGCATGATGAAAAGCCTCGGAATGGATTATGAGTTCGTTAACGAAGGCCACGACGACAACCACATTAAGGCCTTGATAGACCAGTACATGAAGGACGGACGGGAGCAGCTGCACCGCAGGATTCCGCGTGCATTGTGTACGCTGTCGCATTTTCTTGCCTACGAGCGTATCGTGGCCGACGGCCTCGAAGGCGCGTTGGTGTTGGAAGACGACATAGCACTCGACAACGACTTCGTGGCACGTTTCGAGCAGAGCCTGAAAGAGTATCGTGAGCACTATGCCGACAAAAGCATCTTTATCTCCTACGAAGACAGCGCCCTGCGCTTCGTGCCACGCAGCCAGCGCGTGAAGGGGCAGATGCTCTATCCGGCGAAGAAAGGGCGCATGGCCGGCTGCTACTTCATCAACGACAAAGCAGCGAAAGCCGTTGTGGAGCAGCTGAAAGCAGAACGCTGCGACCTCGCCATCGACTGGTATCACAACGACTTGATCAACAAGGGCCTGCTGCAGTGCCTCTGGTGCCAGCCCACCATTGCCACTCAGGGCACCTTCTCGGGAGCCTTCGCCTCGTCGCTGGTCAAAGACCCTCACTTCATGCGCCTGCGCTGGCTGTTTAAGAAGAATTACAAGAAATTACTTTATTGGTTCAGATAATACTATGAATAAAACCGTTTACTTGGGCATGATAGCCGACATCATGCACCCGGGACTGATCAATATTATCAACGAGGGGGCGAAATACGGCGACGTCATCATCGGACTCTTTACCGACAAGGCCATCGCCCAGCACAAGCGACTGCCCTATCTCACCTACGAGCAGCGCAAGAACGTGGTGGAGAACATCAGGAACGTCAGCCAGGTGGTGCCGCAGGACGACTGGAGCTATGCCCCCAACCTGCGCCGCCTGAAGCCCGACTACATCATCCACGGCGACGACTGGCAGACAGGGCCCGACCGCGAGCTGCGCGAGGAGGCCTTCGAGGTGATGAAGGAGCTGGGCGGCGAGGTGATAGAGATTCCCTACACCAAGGGCATCGAGTCGTCGTCGCTCGACAAGGAGATAAAAGGCATAGGCACCACGCCCGACATCCGCCTGAAGACCTTGCGGCGGCTCATCGACGCCAAGCCCGTGGTGCGCATACTCGAGGTGCACGACGGACTGTCGGGGCTTATCTGCGAGAACCTCGAGGTGAAGAACGGCCTCTACATGGACACCTTCGACGGCATGTGGAGCTCGTCGCTCACCGACTCGACGTCGAAGGGAAAGCCCGACATCGAGGCCGTCGACCTCACCACACGTATGCAGGACCTGACGAACATCCTGGAGTGCACCACAAAGCCCATCATCTACGATGGTGACACCGGCGGCAAGCTCGAGCATTTCGTCTTCACCGTCCGCACGCTCGAGCGCAACGGCATCTCGGCCGTCATCATCGAGGACAAGGTGGGACTGAAGAAGAACTCGCTCTTCGGCACCGACGCCATACAGACGCAGGACACCATAGAGAACTTCTGCCAGAAGATACGCGCCGGCAAGAACGCACAGGTGACGAAGGACTTTATGATCATCGCCCGCTGCGAGAGCCTCATCGCCGGCAAGAGCGTCGACGACGCCATCGAGCGCTGCTGCGCCTACGTGGAGCAGGGTGGGGCAGACGGCATCATGATTCACTCGAAGGAGAAGACGGGCGACGATATCCGGCTGTTCTGCCAGCGCTTCCACGAGCTGCATCCCTACGTGCCCATCGTCGCCGTGCCCACCACCTATAACCATCTGCGTGAGGAGGAGCTGGCCGAGTGGGGCATCAAGGTGGTCATCTATGCCAACCACATGCTGCGTGCCGCCTACCCGGCCATGGTGAAGGTGGCCACGTCGATACTGGAGAACCACCGCAGCTACGACGCCAACGACCTATGCATGCCCATCAAGCAGATACTGGAGCTGATTCCCGGAACCAAATGATTTGAAGACTATGATCGATGTAAGAGAAGCATACGATGCGCTGATAGAAAGCGGCGTGGACCTTTTCACCGGCGTGCCTGACTCGCTGCTGAAGAACTTCTGCGCCTATGTCACCGACACAGCACCGAGCCACAAGCACATCATCGCCGCCAACGAGGGCAACGCCGTGGGCATCGCCGCCGGCCACTATCTGGCTACGGGCCATCCCGCGCTGGTTTATATGCAGAACTCGGGCCTTGGCAATGCCGTCAACCCGCTGCTGTCCTTGGCCGACGAGAAGGTGTACAGCATCCCGATGGTGCTGATGATAGGCTGGCGCGGCGAGCCTGGCGTGCACGACGAGCCGCAGCATGTGAAGCAGGGTGAGGTGACGCTGGCCTTGCTCGACGCCATGCAGATACCATATACCATACTGGAGGAATCCACCACCGCCCCTCTTCAGGATTCTTCCACCACCGCCCCCTTCCCCCCCCAGGGGGGAGCAGGGGGGGCTTCCATTCAGCGGATGGTAGCCTTGGCCATGGAGCGCAAGGCTCCCACGGCGCTGGTCATCCGCAAGGGCACCTTCGGCGCCTACAAGCTGAAGAACGTCAGCCACAACGACAACCCGCTGAGCCGCGAGGAGGCACTGAAGTTGGTCGTCAGCCATCTACGCAACGACGACGTCATCGTCTCAACCACGGGCAAGCTGTCGCGCGAACTCTTCGAGCTGCGTGAGGAGCGCCACGAGGGCCACGGCCACGACTTCCTCACCGTCGGCTCCATGGGCCACAGCTCCAGCATCGCCTTGGGCATTGCCTTGGAGAAGCCGGAGCGCCGCGTGTTCTGTTTCGACGGCGACGGCGCCTTCATCATGCACACCGGCGCATTAGGCATCAACGCCTCCATGCAGCCGCGCAATCTCTTCCACATCCTGTTCAACAACGGTGCCCACGAGAGCGTTGGCGGACAGCCCACCATCGGCTTCCGTCTCGACGCCACCGCCATCGCCAAGGCCAGCGGCTACCGCCACGTCCTTACGGCAACGACGCAGGAAGAGATGCTCAGCGCCCTGCAGCAGCTGGAACACCTGGAAGGCCCCGTCCTCTTAGAGCTGCGCGTCGCCATCAACTCGCGCGACAACCTCGGCCGTCCCACCACGACGCCCATCGAGAACAAGGAAGCGTTTATGAAGGAGCTGGCCCCAAAAGCCCCAAAAGCCCCCCTGTCGTCCCCCGAGGGGGACACAAATGTGTGCATGCCCGGTAATGAAGCCCCAAAAGCCCCCAAGGCCCCCCTTTCGTCCCCCGAGGGGGACACGAATGTGGGCATGCCCGGTAATGAAGCCCCCTCGGGGGCAGTAGGGGGGGCTTCCGGGGCAGTAGGGGGGGCTTCCGGGGCTGTCATCATGGCTGCCGGCATGGGAACGCGCTTCGGCTCGATGACCGAGGAACGACCCAAAGGCTTCATCGAGGCCGGCGGCAAGGCCATGGTGGTGCGCTCAATAGAGACGCTGATAGACTGCGGCATCAGGCGCATCATCATCGGCACGGGCTATCTGCGAGAGGCCTACGAGGAGCTGGCCGCGAAATATCCGCAGATAGAGTGCTGCTTCAGCCCACGCTATGCCGAGACGAACAGCATGTACACGCTCTACAACTGTCGTGACATCATCGGCAGCGATGACTTCCTGCTCCTTGAGAGCGACCTCGTGTTCGAACGCCGCGCCATCACCGCACTGTTAGACTGTCCCCAGCCAGACGTGATGCTCATCACGCCCGTCACGAAGTTTCAGGACCAATACTACGTGGAGCGCAATGCCGACGGCATCCTCACCAACTGTTCCGTGAACAAGGAGGAGGTCCATGCTGCCGGCGAGCTCGTCGGCATCCACAAGCTCTCAAATGCTTTCTATCAGAAGATGTGCGCCGACTACGCCCGCAAAGTCGCCGACAAACCCAAGCTGGGCTACGAGTACGAGTTGCTGAGCATGTCGCGTGAGGTCTCGCCCGTCTACGTCCTCTGCGAGGAAGGGCTGAAGTGGTACGAGATTGATGACATCGACGACCTGAACTACGCCGAGGAGCACGTGGTGCCATTTCTTTAAGAAGAAAGAAGAAAAAAACGAAATAGCGTTATAACGAAATACCGTTATAACGTTATAACGAAAAAACCAAAAGCGTTATAACGTCATACCGTTATAACGTTATAACGAAAAAACCAAAAGCGTTATAACGTCATACCGTTATAACGTTATAACGAGAAAAAAAAACAAAAAGCGATGACAATAAAAAGAAACATCCTGCTGAATCCAGGGCCGGCCACAACGACCGATACAGTGAAAATGGCGCAGGTGGTGCCCGACATCTGCCCGCGTGAGAAAGAGTTTGCGGGCATGATGAAGAGCCTGCGCGCTGATCTGTTAAAGGTCGCCCACGCCCCGGAGGAGAAGTACACGTCGGTGCTGTTCTGCGGCTCTGGCACCATCAACATCGACATCTGCCTCAACTCGCTCCTGCCCGCCGACAAGCGCGTCTTAGTGGTGAACAACGGTGCCTACAGCACCCGAGCCGTGGAGATATGCCAGTATTACGGACTGCCGCACATCGACCTGCGCTCGTCGGTCTTCGAGCAGCCCGACCTCGACGCCGTGAAGAAGACGCTCGACGACAATCCTGACATCGCCCTCGTCTACACCACCCACCACGAGACGGGAACGGGCATACTCAATCCTATCCGTGAGATAGGCGCGATGGCTCATGATCACGGCGCCGTCTTCGTGGTCGACACCACCTCGTCCTTGGGCATGATTCCCTTCGACATGGAGCAGGACAACGTCGACTTCTGCATGGCATCGGCACAGAAGGGCCTGATGGCCATGACAGGACTCTCGTTCATCATCGGCAACGAGGAGGAGATACGCCGCAGCAAGGACTACCCCAAGCGCTCGTACTACTGCAACCTCTTCCTGCAGTACGACTTCTTCGAGAAGACGGGCGAGATGCACTTCACACCGCCTGTGCAGACCATCTACGCCACGCAGCAGGCGCTGAAGGAGTATTTCGAGGTGGGTGAAGAGGCCAAGTTTGCCCGCCACCGCCGCGTCATCGACGCCATCCACGAGGGACTGGCCGCCATGGGTCTGCGTGAGGTCATACGCCGCGACATACAGTCGGGGCTGGTGGCCAGCGTCCTCTATCCCGACGACCCGAACTGGGACTTCACGCGGGTGCACGACTACTGTTACGAGCGTGGCTTCACCATCTATCCCGGCAAGATTTCCACCACGAACACGTTCCGCCTCTGTGCGCTCGGCACCATCGACAAGCCCGACATCGAAGCCTTCTTCGTGGTTCTTCGCGAGGCCTTCGCCGCCCTCAGCATCCAGCTCCCCGCCCGCTACAATAACGGCTGACCATAGCTGCTATAAAGGGCGTCTCCGCCCATTGCCATTTTAGCTATTCGTAGGCAGGGGCACCGCCCCTGCAAAAGCCGCAAAAAAGCCCCACCTCCATGTACGACATAAGAACCTTGCAGCTGCGCATCCTCGGCAACCTTCTCGCTGTCGACACGGTCTGCCGTGAGCACTCCTTGCAGTATTATATCTATGACGGCACGATGCTGGGCGCCGTCCGTCACAAGGGCTTCATCCCCTGGGACGACGACCTCGACATCGCCATGCCGCGCGAGGACTACGAGACCTTCATCACCCATGCCAACGAATGGCTGCCCGAGCCTTACGAGTTTGTGAGCTACGAGCTGGACTCCGCCTATCCGCTGCCCTTCGGCAAGGTGCAGGACGCCAGCACCACGCTCATCGAGCGGCCCCATCTGCCGTATCTCGGAGGCCTCTACATCGACGTCTTCCCCATCGACGGCGTGCCCTCCAACGCCTTCTTGCGCCGCTGCCACCTTGTACGCTACGACGTGTTGAAGAAGCTGGTCTATATGGCCTACCGCGATCCTTACCGCCACGGCCACGGCCCCTCCAGCTGGCTGCCGCTGCTGTGTCGCAAGGTTATAGGACAGCAGCGGCTGCAGCGTGCCACGCGACGCCTGCTGCGCAAATATCCCTTCGCCAAGAGCGACAAGGTGTGTGTCTTCGACGACGGCTTCCATGGCGTCATCGACAAAGCCATCCTCGGCCAGCCCACGCCCGTCGGCTTCGAGGGCCACGAGGTGATGGGCGTGGAGCACCCTCACGAGTACCTCAGCCACATGTACGGCAACTACATGGTCATCCCGCCTCACGACGACCAGAAGCAGCACCGCTTCCACTACGTCGACTTCACCCATTCCTATCACTCCCACAAAGCTGAGGAGCACCCTTCCCCCTCTCAGGTAGAATAGCTGCTCGTAGGCAGGGGCACCGCCCCTGCCCCGCCGCCTCACCCTCATAAAACCCCCAAAAACCGTGGCAAACAACAACCCCTCCTCCAATATGAAGCAAGTCTGGGCCGTAGAGGTCGACCTGCTGCAGCAGCTGCTCGATGTCTGCCGCAAGCACCACCTCCGTGTCTGGGTAGCCGACGGCACGCTGCTCGGCGCCGTGCGACACAAGGGCTTTATTCCTTGGGACAACGACATCGACGTGGTGATGCTGCGCGAAGACTATGACCGCCTGCTGGCGCTCCCTGCCGACACCTTCAGGCCACCTTACTTCCTGCAGACACCCTACACTGACAAGCGCTACTACCACGCCCACGCACAGCTGCGCAACTGCGACACGGCCGCCATACGCCCCTCCGACTCACACCGGCCCTTCAACCAGGGCATCTTCATCGACATCTTCCCCTTGGATGCTGTGTCAGAAGACGAGGAGCAGCGCCGGCATGTCATGCGCCGTGTGAGGAAGGTGACACGCTTCCTCCATGCCTACGACACGCCCATCCTCCTCTCAGGACGCATCGGGCTCGTCTTCAGAAAGTGGAAATGCCGCTGGCAGGTGTGGCGCAAAGGCTGGCAGACCATCTACAGCGAGGTGGACGACATGCTGCGTGCCACCGACATCCGGCAGTGCCCATACGTGGCAGAGATTTGCTTCAGCGGCTACGACTTCCTTCTCGACAAGCACATCTTCGACGACACGGTGATGCTGCCCTTCGAGAACATCGAGGTGCCGGCGCCGAAGGACTACGACGCCTTCCTCCGCGCCGTCTATGGCGACAGTTACATGACACCGCTGCAGACAGGCACCGCCCACGACGACATGATCTTCGACACCACACGCAGTTACCGTGACCTTCTTCCCCAGGCACGTCGCCAATACAGGAAGCAGCAGCTGCGCAAACTCTTTGGAAAGCGATGAAGGTCGTTGTAGACAAGAGCTTTCAGCACCTGACTGATGAGATCAGCCGCTTGCCCCAGAGACTGAAGGACGGCGAGGGCGAGGTGGTCTACGACAGCCGCAACCGTGTGGTGCGCTTCATCATCGACGGGCAGCCGATGATGGTGAAGCGCTTCAAACGTGTCAACGCGGTGCAGCAGGTGGTCTACACTTTCTTCCGCAAGACGAAGGCCGAGCGGGCCTTCCTCTTCGCCCAGGAGTTTCTGCGCCGAGGCATCGCCACGCCGCAGCCCGTGGCCTATATGGAGGAGCGGCAGCACGGCCTCTTCACCACCGGCTATTTCGTCAGTCTCGAAGTATCCGGCACAGAGACCTCGCTATTGCTCCGCGAGGTGCAGCACTACCCCCGTGACCTGGCCGAGGCCGTAGCCCGCCACGTCCTCCTCATGCATAGCAGAGGCATCCTCCACGGTGACCTCAATCTCTCCAATTTCTTATTACTTACTACCTCTCCCTCCTCTTCATCCTCTCCGTCCTCTTCATCCTCCCCATCCTCTCCATCCTCTCCGTCCTCTTCATCCTCTCCGTCCTCTTTCTCCATGATCGACACCAACCGCTCGCACTTCACCGAAGGGATGCCCACCGATGCTCAGTGCCTGCAGAACATGGTGCGCCTCACCCACCGCCGTGACCTCTACGAGGACCTCGTCCGTCGCTACGCCCTCCTGCGTGGCTGGGATGCCGATGCCACCGTCCGTCAGGCTCTCGCTCTCCTCAACCGTTTCGAGAACCGCAAGTTCAAGCTCTGAGAAAAGCAGATACCGTAGTTCTTTGCCGTCTGGGGCTTTTATGCAATAAGTTTCCTGCCGAGAAACCATCGGTTTCCTGCCGAGAAACCGATGGTTTCTCGGCAGGAAACTTTTGAAACCCATGCTGCCTTGAAACTGCAGGATTCTCACATGGGTCGAAATCCATAGAAAAGCTATTGTCTTTAGCTCCTTTAACTCCAAAACTTGCGGAAGTTGAATCTGTAATATTTTATCAGCGAAGAAGGGGCAGCGAATATGAGGCAGCGAATGAGTTCTTGAATTCCATCCGTACAGCACATTTTTTTGACAGGAATTGCATCGAATGTGCGGAAAAAACAGTAACTTTGCACCGTTTTTAAACCAGGAACGCGAATGTACGGACAGATTTCTCTCGATACAATACTATTGTTCATGCTCTACGGCATAGGAGCGGCGGTGGCAGGCGTAGCTTGCTTCTACCTGCTGCTGCGGCGTGCCAACGCCTTTGCGCCCGACGTCACGCCGCCCGTGCGGCTCAGGCGGTGGACGGCGGCATTCTTTGCCATCCTGGCCATGGGGCATCTGTGGTACTTGCCGGCTGACGCGTTCACCTCAGGCGACAACTTCATGATGTGCATGCTCGTGGGCGGACTGCTCGACAGTCTGACGTTGGTTCCTCTGCCCATTGTGCTGCTGCTCTGCATGTTGCAGGACCGGAGGCGGCCGCTGTGGCCTGTCGGGGTGTTGACGGCGCCGCTCGTGGTGCTGATGGTGGCGTGCATCGCCACCCGCAGCATGGACTATCTGCCGCTGGCGTATGACTATCTGCTGCTGATGACCATAGGCCTCGTCGTCTATATGGTGCGCGCCGTGAGGCAGTACGGGCGGTGGCTGCGCGACAACTTTGCCGACCTGGAGCACAAGGAGGTGTGGCAGACATTCGTCGTGCTGGTCGTCATCGTGCTCGCGCTCAGCTATTACGTGGCAGGCTACGACGGCAGCATGACCTACGCATACGTCTGCCAGATATGCAGTCTTGTGGTCGTAGGCCATCTGCTGTGGCGCGTGGAGACACTGAGCGACCTGAGCATAGGGATTCAGGAAGACATGCAGACGGGAAGACTGGAAGGCGAAGGCGAGGCTCTATCGTCTGGTGCGCTTTCCGACGCCACCTACGAGCGTATAGGTGCCTTGCTGATGGAGCATTGCGAGGGCACGCGGCTCTATCTGCAGCACGACCTCACCATCAGTCAGCTGGCGCAGGCCATAGGCACCAACCGCACCTACCTCAGCCACTATTTCTCCAGTCAGCAAACTACTTACAACTCTTATATCAACACGCTGCGCATCAGCTATTTCATCAAAATATATCACGAGGCAGTGGCATCACAGCAGCCTTTCACCGTTCAGCAGCTGTCCGTTCTCAGCGGCTATCATAGCTACAGCACCTTCTGCATGGCCTTCAAGCAGTGCATGGGCCAGACAGTGTCGGCATGGATGCGTACGTAAATGATGGCTATTCTTGCCTTGTAAGCGGCATAGCCTGTGATGTAGCGTCGCAGACAAATAAGATAATCGATGAATCATTCAGGATAACTTATATACCTATAGATTGTGCCATTATCTGAATAAAAAGTATTATCTTTGCAGCAAACTTTTCGGCTGACCGAAAGCAGAGGCGTTTTATAACCCCATGCTGAGGTCAGTTATATGGAAACAAAGATGGTAGAGACGTCACATGGTGGCGACTCTACATGAACGCCAAAACACAGAAGGTCAATGAATCATAAGCCATGAACACTGAACAGCATTATCCCCTCACCGTCTATCGCGCCAGCGCCGGCAGCGGCAAGACATTCACGCTGGCCGTGGAATATATCAAACTGCTGGTGCGCAACCCGCAGAACTACCGTCAGATTCTGGCCGTGACCTTCACCAACAAGGCCACGGAGGAGATGAAGATGCGCATACTGACCCACCTCTACGGCATCTGGCGCAGCCATCCCGACTCGAGAAGCTATTTAGAGAAGGTGCACAAGGCACTGGACGGCGCGCTGTCAGAGCCGCAGATAGCCGAGCGTGCCGGACAAGCGCTGCACCTGCTGCTGCACAACTACAGCTACTTCCGTGTGGAGACCATCGACTCGTTCTTCCAGAGCGTGATGCGCAACCTGGCACGCGAGCTGAACCTTACGGCCAACCTGCGCGTGGAGCTGAACGACGTGCAGGTGGAGGAGGTTGCCGTTGACCAGCTCATCGACTCGCTGTCGGCCTCCGACCAACTGCTGCAGTGGCTGATGAAATACATCATGGACAACATCAGCGACGACCGCTCATGGAACGTCATCGGACAGATCAAGAAGTTCGGGCGCACCATCTTCCGCGACTATTACAAGAGCCACGGCGAGGAACTGCGGCGGCTGATGAGCGAGAAGGATTTCTTCGAGCAGTATCAGCAGCAATTGCGGCAGTTGCGGCAGCAGGCCCTGCAGCGCATGGAGCGCATCGCCAGCGAGTTTTTCACTGTGATGGAGGACGAGGGCCTCGGCATCGAGGACTTCAGCTACGGCAAGAACGGCATGGCGGGCCTCTTCCTGAAGCTGCAGAACGGCGTCTTCGACGAAACGGTGCTGACGAAGCGCGTCACCGACTGCGTGGGCAACCCAGAGGCGTGGTGCAAGAAGACACACGCCAAGCGTGCACTCATCATGCACCTGGCCGACACGTCGCTCGGATCGCTCTTACGCATGGCCGTAGAGGAGCAGCCTCGCCAGTGGAAGCTCTACAAGAGCGCCGACCTCACGCTGGCTCACCTCTCACAACTGCGTCTCTTAGGCAGCATCGAGAAGAAAGTGCGCCAGCTGAACGAGGAGCAGAACCGCTTCCTGCTGAGCGACACGCAGCAGCTGCTGCACGAGCTGATAGACGGCAGCGACACGCCTTTCATCTTCGAGAAGATAGGCACGCAGCTGGAGCACATTATGATAGACGAGTTTCAGGACACCAGCACCGTGCAGTGGCAGAACTTCAAGGTGCTGCTGCAGGAGACGATGAGCCGCAAGGGTAGCGAGAACCTCATCGTTGGCGATGTGAAGCAGAGCATCTACCGTTGGCGCAGCGGCGACTGGCGGCTGCTGGCCGGCATCAAGGAGCAGTTTGCCAACAGCGAGGGCATGGTGAAGGTCGAGACGCTGGAAACCAATTTCCGCTCGGATGCGCACATCGTAGCCTTCAACAATGCCTTCTTCAAGGAGGCGGCCAAGATAGAGGGCGTGACGGCCTACGACGACGTGGAGCAGAAGATCAAAAAGCGCACCTGTCTGGGCGGCCACGTAAAGGTCAGCCTGTTGCCCGCCGACGACTATGAGCAGACGACGCTGCAGCTGCTGTGCCAGCAGGTGAAGGACTTGCTGGCGCAGGGCTGGAAGCCTGCCGACATCGCCATCCTGGTGCGTGCCAACAGTTATATCCCCGTCATCGCCCGTTACTTCATGGAGCAGCTGCCCAACGTGAAGGTGGTGAGCGATGAAGCCTTCCGCCTCGACGCCTCGACAGCGGTGATGACCATCGTGCAGGGTTTGCGCCTGCTGGCCCATCCCGACGATGCCATCGCACAAGCGTATCTGAACAGTTTAGAGTTTAGAGTGGAGAGTGGAGAGTTTGCTGCCGCCATACCTTCTGCAAGCAGTTTAGAGTGGAGAGTGGAGAGTGGAGAGTTGGCTACCGCCATTCCTTCACCAAATGGGACGGCGGCAGCAAACTCTCCACTCTACACTCTCAACTCTCAACTCTCAGCTCTCAGCTCTCAACTCTCAACTCTCAACTCTCAACTCTCAACTCTCAGCTCTCAACTCCTCCAGCTTCCCCTCTATGAGCAGGCTGAGGCGCTCTTCACGCTCCTGCATGTTGACCGCATGGAGAATCAGAGTGCCTACCTCTGTGCGTTCTACGACTATGTGTCGGTCTTCGCTGCCGACCGCGGCTCCGACCTTGACGCCTTCCTCAAAGCCTGGAACGAGGAACTCTGCGCAAAGACCATCCAGAGTCCCGAGGCCGACGGCATCCGCCTCATCTCCATCCACAAGTCGAAGGGGCTGGAGTTCCCTTGTGTGCTCATCCCCTTCTGCGACTGGCGCTTGGAGCTGCCCGACGTGCTGTGGTGCACACCCAACGAAGAGCCGTTCAACCAGCTGCCCCTCGCGCCCATCAACTACAGCCAGCGCGGCATGAAGGGCACCATCTATGACAGCGACTACGAGGAGGAACACCAGCAAAACATCGTGGACAACCTCAACCTGCTCTACGTGGCCTTCACCCGTGCCACCAGCGGGCTCTTCGTCTATGGTCGGCGCAAAGCTGCTGCCAACACCCGCTCCGCACTTATCGAGCAGGTAGTGAAAGAGATGCAAAAAGAACTCAGACCCACCCCCAGCAGACCCACCCCCAACAGACCCACCCCCAGCCCCTCCCTGCAGGGAGGGGAGGATATACCGGGCGAAGCCATTCTTACGGGGGTGGAGAATGAGAATGAGCCGTTGGTGTTTGAATATAGGGAAGCCCCCCTGTCGTCCCCCGAGGGGAACGCAACTGTCCTAAAGAGTAATGAAGCCCCCTCGGGGGCAGTAGGGGGGGCCAATCCTTTCCTCCAATCCCCTGCACCTGTCAAGGTGGCTGTCGAGGCGTTCCCGGCCAGGGCCAGCTTCAAGCAGAGCAACGAGAGCAGGGAGTTCCTGGGCAATGACTACGGCGAAGAGGACAGCCGACAAGCAGAGTTCATCAAGCTGGGCAACGTGCTGCACAAGGTGCTGGCCACTATCCGCAGCACCGACGACATCGGCGATGCCCTGACGCAGATGGAGCAGAAAGGCGTGCTCTTCGGCGAGGGAGAGCTGACACGACAGCACCTCACAAAGATGATACGCGACAGGGTGGAGAGCCCACGCGTGGCCGAGTGGTTCAAGCCAGGACGCTGGCAACTGTTCAACGAGTGCGCCATTCTGAGCCTTGACCCGCAGAGCGGTCGTGTGGCCAACCGACGGCCTGACCGCGTGATGACCGACGGCGAACAGACCATCGTCGTGGACTTCAAGTTTGGACGCGACCGCGACGAATACCACGCACAGGTGAAACAATACATGAACCTGCTCAGCGACATGGGCCACAAGAACGTGAAAGGATACCTGTGGCTTGTCTATAAAAACGAAATCATTGACGTATGACCATCTTCTTGGATATTGACGTATGAAGACTTTCTTGGAATATGTGGCTGAGGACATACTCAGCAAATGGGGCACCGACCTGTCGCGCCTCACCATCGTCTTTCCCAACAAGCGTGCCTCGCTCTTCCTCAACGAGCATCTGGTGCGCCTGGCCGGCAAGCCCATCTGGAGCCCAGCCTACACCACCATCAGCGACCTGTTCCGCCAATACTCCACACGGCGCGTGGCCGACCCCATCAAGCTGGTGTGCGAGCTGCACAAGTCGTTTACGGCGCAGACAGGCATCGCCGAGACGCTGGACCATTTCTACGGCTGGGGGCAGCTGCTGTTGGCCGACTTCGATGACATCGACAAGCAGATGGCCGACGCCGACCAGGTGCTGGCCAACATCACCGACCTGCACGAGATGGACGACAGCAGCTTCCTCACCGACCAGCAGCGCGAGGTGTTGCAACGCTTCTTCAGCAACTTCACCGACGAGCACAACAGCGAGCTGCGCCAGCGATTCCTCCGCCTGTGGTCGAAGCTGAAAGCCATCTATCACGACTTCAACAACCGTCTCGCCGCACAAGGTCTGGCCTACGAGGGAGCGCTATACCGTGAAGTGGTGGAAGCAGAAGCCCCCCTGTCGTCCCCCGAAGAAGCCCCCCTGTCGTCCCCCGAAGAAGCCCCCCTGTCGTCCCCCGAGGGGGACACAATTGTCCTAAAGAGTAATGAAGCCCCATCGGGGGCCGTAGGGGGGGCTTCTGGCCTTTTTCTTTTCATTGGCTTCAACGTTCTGTTGCGGGTGGAGCAGCAGCTGTTCACCCTTCTGCACCGTGAGGGCAAGGCCCGCTTCTACTGGGACTTCGACGACTACTACATGCCGCATCGCCCCTCTCACCGCTCAACTCTCAACTCCCAACCCTCAACTCTTAACTCCCAACCCTCAACTCTCAACTCTCAACCCTCAACTCTTAACTCCCACGAGGCCGGCTACTTCATCAGCCAGTATCTGGCCGACTTTCCCAACGAGCTGGACATCCGCAACGAACATATCTACCGCAACTTCTGCCAGAAGAAGCAGTTGCGCTTCGCCTCCGCCTCTACCGAGAACATCCAGGCACGCTATGCCGCCACCTGGCTTCGTGAAGACAAACAGCGCATCGACGACGGACGTGAGACCGCCATTGTGCTGTGCAACGAGGGTCTGCTGCCCACCATCATCCACTGTCTGCCACCGGAAGTGAGCGACGTCAATGTCACCACAGGCTATCCCTTGGCACAGTCGCCGACGGCTTCGCTTGTCAACATGCTCATCGCCCTGCGCCGCGACGGCTACGACCAGAAGCACGCCACCTTCCGCTTCCGTCAGGTCAAAGCCTTGCTGCGCCATCCTTACGTCGCCAGCAGCTCGCCTCAGGCCACGACACTGATGAAGCAGTTGGCCGAGGAGAAGATTTTCCACCCCACACAGCAGCAACTGTCCGTCGACCCGCTCACCACCCTGCTCTTCCGTCCGTTGCAGCCCCTCTATCAGAACGAGGAGATGCTCTGCTGGCTCTGCGAGGTGATAAAAGCCATCGCCCCCACCTTCCTCTCGCAACAGCAGGAGGCAGCAGCGCAAAAGCTCCCAACGGGAGAAATCTTTCCCAGTCAGGGAAGACAAGAGGGAGCCGCCGAAGCACTGTTCCGCACCTTCACCCTGTTGAACCGCCTGCTGAACCTGACACGCGACGGCGACCTGCAGACCGACATCGTCACCTTGGGACGGCTCATCACTCAGCTCATACAGTCCACGTCAGTGCCCTTCCACGGTGAGCCTGTCGAGGGGCTGCAAGTGATGGGACTCTTAGAGACGCGCAATCTGGACTTCCGCCACCTGCTCATCCTCTCTGCCCAGGAGGGCAACATGCCACGTGGCACAGCCGACACATCGTTCATACCCTACAGTCTGCGACGTGCCTTCGGCCTCACTACGCCTGAGCACAAGGTGGCCATCTACAGCTATTACTTCCACCGCCTGCTGCAGCGTGCCGAAGACGTCACCGTTGTCTATAACAACTCTACCAACGACGGGCAGAAGGGCGAGATGAGCCGATTCCTGCTGCAGCTCATGGTGGAATATCCCTACCCTATCCCCACCCTCACGCTGCAAGGACACATCAGCCACCGGCCACATGAGCCGCAGCCCGTGGCCAACACGTTGCTCAAGGTCATCAACACTCAGAGTCGCTCAACGTCCGACGGCTCCTATTTCCTCACTCCTACGGCCATCAACCGCTATCTGCGCTGCCCCTTGCAGTTCCACTATTATTATATATGTGGTCTGCGCGAGCTGGACGACCCCGATGACGACACCATCGACAACCGCATCTTCCGCAACATCTTCCACGAGGCGGCGCAGACGCTCTACACCAACATGAAGGCAAGGAAGCCGCAAATAGAGAAGGCCGACATTGACCTGGTGCTGAAACAGCGAGTGGACATTGAGCGTGCCGTCGACGATGCCTTTATGAAGGAGCTGCGCCAGCTGCCCAGCCATATCAACGGGCTGGCGCTCATCAACCGTCAGGTCATCATCCACTACCTGCGGCAGCTGCTCATCCTCGACCGTCAGCTTACGCCCTTCACCATCCTCGCATTAGAGGGGGATGTGAAAGCCCCCCTGTCGTTCCCCGAGGGGGACACAAATGTCCGCAAGTCAAATGAAGCTCTCTTGGGGGCAGTAGGGAGGGCTTACCTTGGCGGCCGCATCGACCGTTTAGATATGATAACCGACCGCAATGGCTGCGACCACATCCGCGTCATCGACTATAAGACAGGCGCACACCGTCTCAAGCCCCTACCCGACGTCGACGCTGTGTTCAGCCAGGCATACCTGAAAGAACACTCCGACTATTACCTGCAGGCCATGCTCTACTCTGTCATCGTGGCTCAAGAGCATCCCGACATACCCGTCTCGCCCGCCTTGCTCTTCATCCAGCACGCCGCCGCAGAAGACTATGACCCCATTCTGCAATTCGGCCGGGAACCCATCAGCGACATCCGCCAACACGCCGAGCGATTCATGGAGCTGTTGCAGTCCACCATCAGTGACATGTTCAACCCCGACATTCCCCTGCAGCCCACAGAAGACCGTCAGCGCTGCCGCAACTGTCCTTACCGCCAGCTCTGCTATTAAGAGTCCGGGAAAAATCCGCAGGCTTCGGACAAAAAAAACGAAGCGGTCGAAAGAATCTGAAGCCTGCGGAAAATTCCAATCTAAAGAAAAGTACAAAAATATTTGTTTGTCTTTCAAATATTATGTATCTTTGCCACATGTTTCAAGGATGCTGTAAGTTCATGGAAGGAAACAGATACATCAACCCTTATACCGACTACGGTTTCAAGTACCTTTTCGGCACTGAGCCGAACAAGGAGTTGACGCTGCATCTGGTGAATGCCCTGCTGCAAGGCCGCGAGGTCATCAAGAGTCTTACCCTATTGCCAACGGAGCAGTTGGGCGACACGGAGGAGGACCGCCGATCTGTCTTCGACGTGTATTGCGAAAACGAGAAAGGCGATAAGATTATCATCGAGATGCAGAAGGCCGACCAGCAGTGGTTCAAAGACCGCTCCGTCTACTATTCCTCGTTCCCCATCCGCTCACAAGGAGAAAAGGGCAAGTGGCTTTTCGGACTGAAGGCCGTCTATACCATTGGCATCTTGAACTTTGTCTTCGATGAGGACAAAGACGACGAAAACTATTACCACCATGTGGTGCAACTGATGGATGTCAACACGAAGACGGTATTCTACGACAAGCTGACCTATATCTACTTAGAGATGCCTAAGTTTCGCAAGAGTGAGGACGAGCTGGTGGACATGACTGACAAATGGCTCTACGCCCTGAAAAACCTTCCCCGCCTGCTGGAGCGCCCGAAAGCGCTGCAAGAGCGCATTTTCTCGAAGTTCTTCGAAGTGGCCGAGGTAGCTGCCCTCACAAGGGAGGAATATGCCAAATACTGGGAGAGCGAAAAGGTGTTCTACGACAATCAAGGCGCCTTTATGACCGCTGACCACAAAGGCTATACCCGAGGCATCCTGAAGGGACGGGCTGAAGGACGGGCAGAAGGACGGGCTGAAGGACGAGCTGAAGGACGGGCAGAAGGACGAGCTGAAGGACGGGCAGAGGGACGGGCTGAAGGACAGGCAGAAGAACGGCTCAGAATTGCCCGCAGTCTGATGGATAATGACATTCCGATGGAGATGATTGTAAAGAGCCTTCAACTTTCACCAGATGAAGTTGCATTATTAACAAAGAAATAAGTAAACATTGCTAAGAACTACGAACATGAAGAGCCTTCTTTTTTTCTTTTGTCTGTTGTTTGGCAGTCTGACGGTGCAGGCGCAGACGGTGCAGGACAGCAACTATAAGACCATAGGCCACGTGAAGAGCGACGGCACTATTCAGGACTCCAACTACCACACCATCGGCCACATCAAGAATGACGGCACCATACAGGACTCCAACTACCGCACCATCGGCCACATCAAGAACGACGGCACTATACAGGACTCCAACTACCGCACCATGGGCCATTACAGGAATGACGGCACGGTGATGGATAGCAACTACCGCACCGTGGGGCACATCAAAAGCGACGGCACCGTGCAGGATCCGAACTACCGCACTATAGGTCACGCCAAGGATGTGAATAGTTCCTACGCTGCCGTCCTGTTCTTCTTTTATCTCCTGAAGTGACAACTTGGTACACGCTAAGCTGAACGAAAAGACACAAACACACAAAGGGCCATGCACGGTGTGCACATTCTTTGTGGCGTTGTGTCTTTGTGTTCCATTCAGCAGACTCTTCGCTCAAAGCCTTGTCATTGCCGACGCCGTGACACATCAGCCTGTGGCACACGCCTCGCTCTACACCAAAGAGGACGGGCGCTTCCACTCCTGCGTCAGCAATGAGCAGGGCGCTGCGACGGTCACATTCCAATGGCAAAAGCTCACCGTCAGCCACCTGAACTACGAGCAGCGTGTGTTGCGCTCCTCACACCCATCGTCCGACACCGTCTTCCTGCAACCTCGCTACCGCGATGTGGGGCAGGTGGTGGTGACCAATCGCGAGCCCGAATGGATACGTCGCTGCCTGAAGCAGGTGGTCAGGCATAAAGACAACCTCTACTATGGCCAAGAGAGCGAGGAACGGTTTGAGTATCACACGCAGAGCTTGGGCACGAACAGCATCTATCGCATGAGGCTCACTGGCATGTTGCGCCACAAGAGTCCACGCCACAAGCATTACGCCATCCTGCCCGACACTGCCGGCATCGTGGCAGCCGACAGCACCCGCCTCACCGACACCAGCAACTTGCGGCGAATGCTCTACGAAGACTTCATAGCCGACCTCGACAACGGTTTTATCCGCCACCACCGGTTCTACGCCAACTATGAATATCAGGGGCAGAGTGCCAACGAGATAGAGCTACGCTTCCGTTCACCGAAGAATGTCGACGACTACGGCACGCTGGTCATCGACACCCTGCGCTACACCATCGTCAAGGCCTATCGTCACACCGGCACGAAGACCAACCGCCAGGAGCGCATCGACGGTCTGATGTACCGCATGGCGCAGGTCTTCGGCTATCGCATCGACACCTTCATCCGCGACTACCGCGTCAGCTACGCCTATCGCTCCGACAGCACGCTCTATCCTGCCGTGGTGAGCTACAAGCTGGTCTATGGCGGACGCGACGGCGATCATGATAAGAGCAAGGAGGAATTTCAAGAGCAGACAGGCGGCGGTTTCCCCAACATGGAAGCCACGCTGAGCTTAGCCCCCCTGTCGTTCCCCGAGGGGGACACAAATGTCATATCAAGTATTGAAACCGCCTCGGGGGCCGTAGGGGGGGCTTCTTGGGTATCCCTTCCCCCGTCATGGTATATCAAATACAACACCGAAGCTGACCGACAAAAGGAAATAGAGCTTTCATCCCTCCCCGCTACATTCAGCATCTACGAGGAAGAATGAAAAACAAGAAGTTAAAAGGAAAGTCGAAAAACAGAATGTTAAAGATGAAAAACAATCATATCAAAGTCATTGCCTTTGACGCCGACGACACGCTGTGGGACTGTCAGGGACATTTCGAGCGCGTGATGCAACACCTCTACGACGAGCTGACGCCGTGGGTAGACCGTGAGACGGCTGCCATGGAGCTTTTCGCCACCGAGCGCAAGAACATGTACCTGCTGGGCTACGGCGTGAAAGCCTTCACCCTGTCCATGCTGGAGACGGCCATGCGCGTCAGCCGCAATGAGATGCCTGCCGCCACCATCAACGACATCCTGCAGCAGTGCTACGGTCTGCTGCAATTTCCCTGCACGCCCCTGCCCGAAGTGGAAGAGACGCTGCAGGTGCTGCGCCATCATATCACCACCCACCCATCAGCCCTCACCTCTCTCATCGTTTTCACCAAAGGCGAGCTTCTTGACCAGGAGCACAAACTGGAGCGCAGTGGCCTGGCCCCATATTTCGACCATGTGGAGATAACGAGCGACAAAGGTGAAAAAGAATTCCGCGACCTCTGCCGCAAGCTCAGTATCAGGCCGGACGAACTGCTGATGGTAGGCAACTCGCTGAAGAGCGACATCGCCCCTGCACTGGCCATCGGCGCCTGGGCGGTCTACATTCCCTTCCACGTCACTTGGCAGTTGGAGCATCACGACGATTTCGAGCATGAACGGCTAATAAAAATTGAGCAGTTCAGCGAACTGCTCAATTATCTCTAACTCATAACTCAGAAGTAAACGGTTCCATCATTTCGGTGACTGCAGCTGCAGCGTCACAACGGCGTTCCACTTCTTGTTGCTGTTGTCCGTAAAGGTTGTCGCCAACTTCATGTTGCAACGGTCTCCATTGAAGGCGAAAGAAATCATCGTGGCATCCTGAATGAACTTGTTGCCCATCTTGTCGTCCTTCAGCATGATGCGGATGCCGGTCTTCGAGGCATCCGCCCAGTTCCACGACGCCACGTCTTCTGTGCCGTCAGTATAGTCGAGAGCAAACAGCTTTGTCTTGGTGATCACCACACCTTTCACTTTCTTCTTCAGTGCTTTCTGCTCATCGGCCGACAGATTGACATCTCTTTCAAGAGCAGTCTTGAGAACGGTCGTCTCCAAATCGAAGACACCTCCCACGGCATCCCATGTCTCGAAGGCTTTGATGTCATCGCCCTTCAAGTCGAGGATCAGGCCCAGCACATTCCACGTGCGAGCCAGTATGTCCAAAGCCTGGTCGCCCGTCGGGGGAGCATCCTTGGTGACTGTAATGGTCTCGCCTTCCCCTGTGACATAGGTGTAAGTCTTCTCGGTCGAGAACGTCACAGCGATGTCAACCGCGAGCTCGACATTGTCTGCGCGGGTGGCTCGGGCAGCCTGACCAGCCACCTTGACCGTGCCCTTCACCTTCGAGCCGTTCATCGTATAGGTGGTGCCGTTAAAGCTGGCTTTATCCTTGATATAAACGACAGACTGGCTGACGGGGTGTTTGAACTCTATGAGCACGTCGCCACTCTCAGTGAAGTCGATAGTCTTCAGTTGAGGTGCATCGTCGTCAACATTCTCAGGCGACTTCGGCGTGTCAAGGGCAAATTGCACGGATTGTTCAGCATTAACAGGCTTTGGCATCACCGTCTCATTCTGCTTCTTGTCGTCATTGTCGTCGTCGCTGCTGCATGCAGTCATACACATTGCTGTCATCACAGCAAAGGCGTAGAAAAAAAACTTTTTCATCACTTTTTGTTTTTTTAGTTACTCCATTCTTCAATTATAAGATTCGTCCGCTGAGGCGGAGAGTGAGGACGGGGAAAGCGAACACCTTGGAAGCTATCTTCAAACCGTCCTTCAGGTCTTCGTCGTCATCATCGGTCAGCTCGGTGTACTTGAACTTATGGTAACTTTTCTGTCCCCAGTCGTCCACTACCGTTGCTCCCAGAGCAGGTTTTCCCCAGAACTTCAGGCCAAAATCAAACGACACGCCAACCCGTTTCCGTGGCACGGCCCGTCCGAAGCCCAGGCCCAGATAAGGTTTGAAACTGTTGACCACAAGGTCGGCTTGGGCATAGCCATGCTCGTCAGTGGTCACGCGTTTATCGCCTAAGGTCAGGCCAATCTTGCCATATTTAGCAGGATTTTTGATGAACATGGAGGTGTTGGTCGCCTTTACAAATTTATCACTGCCTATGAATGCACCGACCGTGAAGTGGAAGGAGCCATTCTTCGATGGATAAACATCAACCAAGAACTTGAAGTCACACACGTTCAACTTAGCTTTTATATCGACATCATCCGTGATGTCAGGGTCGTTGTCGTGCAGGCCAAAGTTATGTTCGTAACTGATCTTAGGCATAAATGAGACACCGGCACGCAGGCCTAAATAATCGCCAGCAGCGGCGGCTGCGTCGAAGCCGATGCCGTCAAGCCCTGCGGAAGCACCAATGCCGAAATGCTTGAAATAGCCGTACTCAAAAGTCTTGACAAAGGGAAAATTGTTGCCTTGTGCATGGACAGACAACGTCATAGCCCATAGAATCAGGGCTGAAAGGGATAGTTTAGTCGCTCTTTTCATAACTATAATGATCATGTTTTCAGTTTTCGAATACAAAGATACGAAGAAAAAATGAAAACAAGCATCTATTTGAAGAAAAAATCGTACCTTTGCACTCAAATTCATAAATAACAGCAAAAAAATGGAACAGAAGAACTACAAACGCTACACCGTCACCTCGGCCTTGCCCTATGCCAACGGCGGTGTGCACATCGGCCATCTGGCAGGCGTCTACGTGCCTGCTGATATCTACGTACGCTATCTCAGGGCAAAGAAGCGCGAGGTGATGTTCATCGGCGGAAGCGACGAGCACGGAGTACCTATTACTATTCGCGCACGCAAGGAACACATCACACCTCAGGACGTGGTGAACCGCTACCACGCCATGATTCGCGACTCCTTCGACGAGTTTGGCATCAGCTTCGACGTTTACTCAAGGACGACCTCAAAGATTCACCACCAGTTTGCCGCCGAATGGTTCCGCAAGCTCTACGATGAGGGGAAACTGACCGAGGAGACCACGACACAGCTCTACGACGAGGAAGCCCATCAGTTCCTGGCCGACCGCTATGTCACCGGCGAATGTCCCCACTGCCACAACCAGGGTGCCTACGGCGACCAGTGTGAGAAGTGCGGACGCGACCTCTCGCCTACGGAGCTCATCAACCCGAAGTCGACCATCAGCGGCTCTACGCCCGTGCTGAAGGAGACAAAGAACTGGTACTTGCCGCTCAATGATTATCAGGAGTGGCTGAAGCAGTGGATTCTGGAGGAGCACAAGGAGTGGCGTCCCAATGTCTACGGACAGTGCAAGAGCTGGCTTGACATGGACTTGCAGCCCCGTGCCATGACGCGCGACCTCGACTGGGGCATCCCCGTGCCCATAGAGGGAGCCGAAGGCAAAGTCCTCTATGTCTGGTTCGACGCACCCATCGGTTATGTGTCGAACACGAAGGAGCTGTGCGAGCGCGACCCTGAGCGCTGGGGCTCGTGGCAGAAGTGGTGGCAGGACGAGGACACACGCCTCATCCACTTCATCGGCAAGGACAACATCGTCTTCCACTGCATCATCTTCCCCGTGATGATGAAGGCTCACGGCAAGTATATCATGCCCGACAACGTGCCGGCCAATGAGTTCCTGAACTTAGAGAACGACAAGATTTCCACCTCGCGCAACTGGGCCGTCTGGCTGCACGAATACCTCGCCGACTTCCCCGGCAAGCAGGACGTGCTGCGCTATGTGCTTACCGCCAATGCGCCGGAGACGAAAGACAACAACTTCACGTGGAAGGATTTTCAGGACCGCAACAACAACGAGTTGGTGGCCGTCTATGGCAACTTCGTCAACCGTGCGCTCCAGCTGACGTGGAAATACTGGAACGGCGTTGTGCCCGCTTGCGGCGAGCTGCTCGATGTCGACAAGGCCGCCATCGCCGAGTTTAAAGACGTAAAGGAAAAGGTGGAGACGCTGCTGGAGCAGTTCAAGTTCCGCGATGCGCAGTTCGAGGCCATGAATCTCGCCCGCATCGGCAACCGCTACATCACCGAATGTGAGCCGTGGAAGGTGTGGAAGACCGACCCGAAACGCTGCGAGACCATCCTCAACGTCTGTCTGCAGATTGTGGCCAACCTCAGCATCGCCTTCGGCCCGTTCCTGCCCTTCTCAAGCAACCGTCTGCGCTCGCTCATCAACACCAACGACCTCGACTGGGAGCAGCTCGGCAACACCGACCTGCTGCCCGCCGGCCATCAGCTGAACGAGCCGCAGCTGCTCTTCGAGAAGATTGATGACGAGACCATACAGAAGCAGCTCGACAAGCTCGAATCCACCAAGAAGGCCAACGAAGCCGCCGCATGGGCACCCGCCCCCATCAAGGAGACGGTGAGCTTCGAGGATTTTGAGAAGCTCGACATCCGCGTAGGACTGGTGAAGGACTGCCAGGCGGTGAAGAAGAGCAAGAAGCTGCTGCAGTTCACCATCGACGACGGCACCGGCACCGACCGCACCATCTGCTCGGGCATTGCGCAGTTCTACGAGAACCCCGCCGAGCTCATTGGCCGCCGCATTCTCTTCGTGGCCAACTTCGCACCACGCAAGATGATGGGCATCGAGAGCCAGGGCATGATCCTCAGCGCCGTCGACAGCGACGACAGCCTCAGCGTTGTCACTACCACCAAAGACGTCAAGCCGGGAAGTCAAGTAGGTTAGAACGCCAACCATATTCCATGTCCTTGATTCAAGTTTCACATTCTCTCTTCTTTCAGAAGTTAAAGGAGTAGCCCCCCCTACTGCCCCTGAGGGGGCTTCATTACTCTTTAGAACAATTGTGTCCCCCTCGGGGGACGACAGGGGGGCTAAGTTGAATTATTGATTGTTTATGACTAAACTTTTCCTGATGCGTCATGGCGAGACCATCGACAATGCCCGCCAGCTGATGCAAGGACAGGTACAGGGCGAGCTGAACGCCATCGGCATCAGTCAGGCCGAGGTGGTCCGCAACGTGTGGGCCACCCGCCATGTCGATGTCTTCGTGTCCAGCGACCTGAAGCGCTCCTACGACACCGCCTGCATCGTGGCAGAGCCGCATGGGGCGACTGTTGTCACCACGCCGTTGCTGCGCGAGCGCGACTGGGGCGACTTCACAGGGCGGTTCATCCCCGACCTCAAGGGCTTGCCCTGGCCTGACAACGTGGAGAAACTCGACCATCTCCTCGGGCGCGCCCGGCAGTTCTTACATTATATATATAATGAGTACCCCGACAAGACCGTGCTGGCCGTGGGGCATGGCATCATCAACAAAGCCGTGCAAGCCGTCTACTACAACTGCGAGATGAAGGACGTCACCCGCATGACCAATGCCGAGGTGCGCCTGTTAGAGCTGAAACACGATTATCGTGGCTTCTCCAAGCGGGGAGAAACAGACAAGAATTTCTGCATTACATAACCGCAACAACGTGATATGCTGAGAATACTGTCCATACTCTTTCTTGCTTTAGCAGCCACCGCCCGACCTATGGCTGCCTGCTACCCACAGGACGCCGGCATGACGATGGCCGACAAAGACAGGCTGTCGTCGCTGCCCTGCCCCATTCTGGGCGGCGAACTCAGCAACTCGGCCGCCACATCGGTGACCGACATCGACGAAGTGCTGCCGCGGATGCGCGCACTGGGACTGAACACAGTGCTTGTGCCTGCCTACTGGGAATTGATGGAGCCCGTGGAGGGGCGATTCGACTTCACGCTCATCGACCGCACTGTCGATGTGGCGCGACGCGAACAGTTGCATGTCGTTTTCCTTTGGTTCGGAGCATGGAAGAACTCCATGTCGTGCTATGCCCCCGGATGGTTCAAGCAAGACACCAAACGCTTTCCACGTGCGATGACAGCCGAGGGCAAGCCGATGGAGATAGCATCGTGCTTCAGCGACAACGTGCTACAAGCCGACCTAAAGGCGTTCTCAGCTCTGATGCGGCACATCAAGGAGCGCGACCCGCAGCGTGAGGTCGTCATCATGATGCAGATAGAGAACGAGATAGGCATGCTGGAGTCGGCACGCGACCACTCACCGCTCTCAGAGAAAGTCTATCAGCAGGAGCGATGGGCCGAGCGTTACGGCACCGACGAGTATGCCGACGAGAAGTTCATGGCCCTGAGCTATGCCCGCTATGTAGAGCATCTGGCCAAGGCCGCCCGGCAGATTCACGACATGCCGCTCTACGTGAATGCGGCAATGAACAGCCGCGGACGCCGACCGGGCGAATATCCATCGGCAGGACCGCTGGCCCATCTCGCCGACTTCTGGCAAGAGGGCGCACCCAGCATCGACCTGCTGGCTCCCGACATCTACGACACGGGATTCAAGTCGTGGGCGGCACAGTATGCCATGCCACAGCGGCCGCAGGACGGAGGAAAGGTAAAGAACCGCCTGTTCATTCCCGAGAGCCGATGCTGCGAAAACAGCGGCGTGCGCGCACTCTATGCCTTTGGCGAGCACCAGGCGCTGGGCTTCAGTCCCTTCGCCATCGACCAGGCCAGCACAAAGGAGACAGAATCTGTGACGCAAGCGTATGCACTGCTGCGTCAAATCTATTCCCTCACCACTCACCTTTCACCAATTACTACTTATGGGCTCCTCTTCGACCAGGATGACCGTGAGCGCATCATCACCGACGACCGCGTGGTGATGACTTGCCGCCACTACTTCACCCTGCCCTGGGACTCCCGTGCCACCGACGGCTCCGTCTGGCCCGAGGGCGGCGCCATGCTCATCCGTCTTGGCAAGTACGACTACCTGCTGGCTGGCAGCGGGGTGGTCGTCGACTTCAAGACACCCACAGAGAAACAGCAGGAGGAGCAGAAGCAGCTGGGCGAGGACGGCTTTGCCGAGGAAGGCGGGTCGACAGCCTTCAGCCAACGGCCGATGTTCAAAGGCAAGCGCCTCGGTCTCCAGTCTGTCGACGAAGTGTTCATCGACGCTGCAGGCGCCATGCAATACTTGCGGCGCCACAACGGCGATCAGACGCATCAGGGCCGACACGCCCGCATTGGCGTCGGTGAGTGGAAAATACTTCACATCAAGCTTTATGAGTATTGAACAGCAAGGACTACATTCGCTTTTGAACGTTGTTTGCGAGATGGCTCCCTATCTGCTGTTGGGATTCCTCATCGCCGGCATCCTCCACGTCTATGTGCCGCAACGATTCTATGCCAACTATCTTTCGCGCGACAACAAGCTGTCGGTGTTGTGGGCAGCCTTGTTGGGCGTGCCCCTGCCTCTCTGCTCCTGCGGAGTGATACCCACGGCCATCGGTCTGAAGAACGAGAAGGCGTCGCGGGGGGCCATAGCCTCGTTTCTTATTGCTACGCCACAGACGGGTATCGACTCCATACTGGCCACCTTCTCGCTGATGGGGCTGGGCTTTGCCATAGTGCGCCCAGTGGCGGCTCTCATCACCGGCGTTTGTGGCGGACTGCTGGTAAACCGCCTGATTCACGATGACAACACCACAGACGACGCGCCTTCTGCCTGTCAGGTGGAGCGCGGCAGCAAGCCGTGGCGTGTCCTGAAGTATGCCTATTTCGATATGCTCCGCGACATCGGCCTGCGCCTGCTCATCGGCCTCGTCGTGGCAGCACTGATTCAAGTCGCGGTGCCCGATGAGTTCTTTCTCAGCTTCGGCAGCCAGCCACTGTTGCAGATGCTGGTCATCCTCGCCATTGCCATACCGATGTACATCTGTTCCACGGGCAGCATTCCTGTGGCGGCAGCGCTGATGATGAAGGGGCTCTCGCCAGGAGCAGCACTGGTGATGCTGATGGCAGGGCCGGCAGTCAACCTCGCCTCCATCCTCGTCATCCATAAAGCCATGGGACGACGCTTCACTTCGCTTTACCTGCTCACCATCGTAGGCTTTTCCATCCTCTTCGGGCTCTTGCTCAACGCCACAGGGCTGCAGTTCTATGCCACAGCCGGCCAAGACGCATGCTGCGCAGGGGAGACTGCCCTGCCAAGCCCGTTCAAACTTATCTGTGCTACTATTCTAACCCTTTTAATCATTTATGCACTTATGATGAAACTTTTCAGCAAATTTGCCAACAAGCCTTTAGACCCTGACACCACCGTTTACAGGGTTGAGGACATGCATTGCAGTCATTGCGAGGCCGCCGTCGTGCGTGCCGTTGAGAAAGTGCCGGGCGTGGAGTCGGCCAAGGCCAGTGCTTCGGCCAATACCCTCACTGTCAAAGGCCCGGCCACAGAAGAGGCTATCCGCACCGCCGTTGAGAGCGTAGGCTATACTTTCAAGGGCACACAGAACTGACAGAGCGCACAGTTTTTCCGACCTCTAAGGCTGTCCGTCATTTTTTTCACATTTCGGACTTTTTTTGGGAAAAACAATTTGGGAAAAAGGGCTATCGTCTTGCCCGCCGCAGGGACCCCGTAAGGCACTCCCCTCCCTTGTAGGGGAGGGTTGCGCATTGAGCTACGCGGCGGGCAAGGCGCAGCATATAGTTCCGGAGGGACGACAGAAGCCGATGGTGAGCAACAAATGAAAAAAAAACGCCGTCTTGCGTAAAATTTACACAAAAAAATTTGGAGATATCAAAACATGTTTGTACCTTTGCGCAAAATTTACGCAAGAAGGTGAGAAAACATGGAAAAAGAGAAGAAAAAAATCGTTGTGATGGGTGGGAGTTTCAACCCGCCAACGTTAGCACACTACAAGTTAATGAAGAATGCCGTGGATGCGCTCGATGCAGACATAGGTTTCTTCGTACCGGTAAGCGACGCTTACTTGAAACGGAAAATGCGGCACAGCCACCCGCCTGTTGTCCTGTCTCCAGAGCTGCGCGTCAGGATGCTACAGTCGATGTGTTCCGATGACAGCCGCCTGAAGATATGGGATAAAGAGATGGGCACCATTGCTGCCAGTACCATGGAGACTATGCAGGCTATTCAGAAATACTATCCGGATGCCGAACTGTACTTCGTGATGGGAGCCGATAAACTGGACTTGCTGACTCACCTGACAGGCAAAAGGGATTTCCTTGACGCTTTCAAGGTGGTGCTCTATTCAAGAGAGAGCGAGACGCTTGATCAGTTGTTGAAGAACAGCGAAGTGCTTTCAGGCTATCAGGAACAAATAGTCATACTGCCCCAGCCCGACGGAGCAGAAGGCATCAGCTCATCTCTGGCAAGAGAAATGATGCTGAAGGGAGAATCCTGTCAGGAGCTGCTTTGTCCTGGAGTATGGGAACTGTTCAAAGGGTTCACATCGAGCGATTTCCCTGATGTCATCAACAGTTTCAAAGGTGAGTATGATTTCTTGAGCAACCGATTCCCTTGCCGTGTCCTTTGGGAAGGACTGGAGTATCGCAGTGCTGAAGCTGCCTTTCAGGCTTCCAAGTGTCAGGACGAGAAGGAACGGAGGGTGTATGCCAGCTGTTCAACCGACAAGGCCATCGGAAAAGGGAAAAAGCAGATACCCTATCCGGGATGGGAAGAGAACCAGCTTGGAATCATGGAGTCAATCCTCCGGGCTAAGTTTGAGAAGAATCCTTCTCTGATGCAAAAGTTAGTAGACACAGGCGACCGCGTCTTGCTTAATGGCAACAGCAAGCAGGAAACATTCTGGGGTATAGACCTGTATAGTTGGATAGGAGAGAATCATTTAGGAAAAATAATTATGAACATAAGAGATAAGGAGACATTATGATGAAGTACGACATTGAAAAAATCAAGGAAATCGCACGGCTGAAACCTGAAACGCCGGTTGTTTATTTCTGGGGCCACACGCCCAATCCCAAAAAGATGACTGCAGCATGCTTCAGTCAGTGGTATGACTGCTATTTTGAGGTAGACGGCATACAATACCATACTACCGAACAGTATATGATGGCCAGTAAGGCACGTCTGTTCGGTGATGAAGAGGTGTTTCGTGAAATCATGGAAGCCGACAGCCCATTTGACTATAAGAAGTTGGGAAGAAAGATACGTGGTTTTGAACAGACACTCTGGGATGCCAGGAAATATGATATTGTTGTAGAAGGCAACAAGGCTAAGTTTGGGCAAAACCGCGACATCAGGGAGTTTCTGCTTTCTACCGGAGAAGCCCTTTTGGCCGAAGCCAGCCCATACGACAAGATTTGGGGCATCGGACTGGACAGGGAAACGGCACTGAAAGGTACTGCTGAGCAATGGCAGGGAGAAAATCTGCTGGGCTGTGCACTGATGGAAGTTCGCGACTGGCTGAGAGAATCGCAGGTATAATTAGGAAAAATGATTATCCGCAATTACCAGATAGTGTGCACGCCAATATAGAAGCAAACCGACTCCTCATAAGAATGTATCATGATAGAAACAAGCAAGGCTTGCGGTAACTCAATTCTCCCCCTTGCAAAGGGGGAGTTAGAGGGGGATCCATCTGCGCAAAGTTTCATCCCCCCCTGCCCCCCCTTTGCAAGGGGGGGAATAAGTTACCTCTGCAACGGCCACATGACGATGCAGACCCTTCCCCTCCTTTTCCAAAGGAGGGGTCAGGGGTGGTTTGTCAATACTGTCACAACCTATTTTAAAAGGAGGGGAATGGCTTCGATTCTTGTCGCACAGTGAGGGCCGGGACTTGTGTCTGTTGTCAGCCCTGGCGCAGGTCGCTGGGCTTACGGCCGGTCTTGATCTTGAACTTGGAGGAGAAATAGTCGGGCGACTCAAAGTTGAGACGGTAGGCTATTTCCTTGATGCTCATGTCGGTGGTGGTGAGCAGCTCCTTCGCCCGCTGCAGGCGCAGGTCCTGCTGATAGGTGGCAGGCGAGAGGCCCGTGTGCTCCTTGAAGAGCTTACGGAAGTTGGAGTAGCTTACGCCGAGGTCTTCGGCCACCTGCTGGATGGTGAGCGACGACTCCAACTCCTCGCGTATACGGAGCCGTGCACGGTTGATCATGTCTACGTGACTCTGGTTGCGCGTCTGCAGCTCTATGTTACGTTCCAATGAGTACATCAGCCCTATGAGGTGGTTGACGATGCCGGCCATGACCTGCTGCGAGTAGGCGGCCTCTTCCTGTGCGGCATTGTAGGCGGAGCGGTAGAGCTTGACGATGTCGTCGGAGAAGCCTACGTGGTAGATGGGCTTCGTGGGCGAGAGGAACCCGGCCCGCACGCGGTCGTCCATGTTGTGACCGTGGAAGCCTATCCAGTATTTCTTCCATCCCTTGGGCCCCGTGGGGTGATAGCTGTGCCATTCGCCGGGGAAGAGCAGGAAGAAGTCGCCCTCCTTCAGGCGCGCCTCGGGCACGGTGCGGCTGTGGAAGACGCCCTCACCCTCGGTGATGTAAAGCAACTGATACTCTGGCAGCACACGGCCTTTCTGCAAGTCGAAGTAATAGCCGTCGGCATGGCCTCGGGTGGGATAGGGATCACGCGGCCCTATTTCCTCGTAGCCGATGGTGGTGACGGTGAGGCCCCACAGCTGGTCGCGCTCGCTGGCAAGCATGTATTTACTGGTCTGCATCTTTATGTTTTAGGAGTTAAAGGAGTTAAAGGAGTTAAAGGAGTTAAAGGAGTTAAAGACAATAGTGAGGAGTTAAAGGAGTTAAAGGAGTTAAAGACAAATGACTCTCCCTGAAAAAGCCTTTGTCTCCGAGTTGAAATCCATAGCAAAGCTAATGTCCTTAACTCCTTTAACTTCTTTAACTCCAAAAAATCCATAGCATAACTATTGTCTTTAACTCCTTTAACTCCTTTAACTCCTTTAACTCCTCACTACCGTCTTTAACTTCTTTAACTCCAAAAGATCCATAGCAAAGCTAATGCCTCATCTCTTGGCACGGCACCCAAATCCAGAATGTGGACCCCTTGCCTTCGCCCTCGCTGATAACGCCGATACTGCCGCCTGACCGCTCGGCAATGCTCTTGCAGATGTTCAGACCGAGGCCGGTGCCCTGCACGAAGTCGTTGAGCTTGACGAAACGGTCGAACACTCTCTTCTGCTTCTCCTTCGGGATGCCGGCGCCAGTGTCCTCGCAGTACATGTAGATGCCGCCGTCCTTGTACTTCCAGCCCACGCGGATGTGTCCCTGATGGGTGTACTTCACGGCGTTGGTGACAAAGTTGGTGATGACCTGCTGCATACGGCCCATGTCGAGGATGGTGCAGAACGAGGCCATCGGGCTGTCGACAATATACTCCACGCCAGGCTCCTGCACACGCTGTGAGAGCGACTGGCTGACGATGTTGAACTCGGCGGCAAAGTCTACCTCGCGCGGCACAATCTCCAGCGGCTTGATGTCCATGGTGGAGGCCTCGAAGATGTCGTTGATGAGGCGCATCAGCATATCGCAGTTGTTGTGGATGATGCGTATGAACTCCTTGCGCTCTTCGGGCGAGTCCACCATCTGCAGGATGTCGGAGAAGCCCACGATGGCGTTGAGCGGCGTGCGTATCTCATGCGTCATGTTGGCCAGGAAGGTGGCTTTCAGCAAGGTGGAGTTCTCGGCGCGCGCCGTCTCTTCCTTCAGTCTCTCCTGGGCTTCCATGAGGTCGCTGATGTTGCGCACAATGCCGAAGAGCTGTGTCACCTCACCCTTGCTGTTGGTCAGCGGCATACCACTGGTGGCATACCAGCAGGGATGGTCGTCGATGGGCGTGTACATGAAGTGGTGCACCACATTGAACGAGCCCTTCAGCTTCATCAGCTCGGGCAGAGAGTCGTAGGCTTTCTGGCGCTCTTCTGCACTGATGCTATTCATGTGGTCGTCCAGCGTCCTGGTGAAGTCAACCTTGTTGAGCGAGCGGGTAAAGGAAATGAGACGTGTCTTGAAATCGACGTGCCACACGTACATGTTGCAGTTCTCCAGAAGGATGCGCAGCTCGTTCTCGTAGGCACGGTTGCTCTTCTGAGCCTCTTCCAAGGCCATCGACTGGCTTTTCAGCTCAAGGTACATGGAGCGCTCCTCGGTGACGTCGCGGGCGGTGACGATGTAGTAATGCGCCACACCATCTTTGATGACACCCGGACGGATGCGCGCCTCAATATACTTGTTGATGCCCAGATGCTGATTGTACAGGTACTGGCAGACATGGAGTTCGCTGGTGGTATAAGGGTTGAATTCTCCCTTGACGAGGTCCAAGTCGAACAGCTTGGTCTGACGGAAGTATTCCTCCGTGGCTTCCGTGACACAGCACAGCTCCCTCATCTTGCTGTTCATGTCAATGAGATTGCCATCTTTGCCGTAGAAGGACATGGCAAGGTGCGTTGTCTCAAACATCTTGACGTAGTGGTTGACCATGTCGCGGTCTTTCTGTTCCTCCTTCTTCTCCTCGGTAATTTCGCGCGAAGCGATGACCACACGGGCCGGCTCGTGATTCTCATCAAACTCGGGATAGGAAAAGCTCATGATGTCAATCCACTGCGGCTGTTCGGCCGTGCCCTTGTTCCAGCGCAAATGGAAGGGCTTTGTCAGCTGGCCGTCCGCTCCTTTCTTCTCCCTTCGGTCGAGGATGATGTGCCTGTCGTCGGGATGAATGAACTCCATCATTTCATGCATGCCCATTCCCTCTTCGGGCAGGATGTGCCCATGCTGGTTGTAGACGCGGCCTTTCTTCAAGTCAATGGTCATGACGGCAAACTTGCCCATGTTGAGTGCACGGTGCATCATCCTTTCCATCTCCTCGTTGCGCTTGAGTGCTGTTTTCACCTTTTTGCGTGTGAAACGATAGACAAAGAGAATGAAAACCGCAAAGATGGTGACGGCCAGGGCGATGTAAAGGACGATGAGCGACACCTTCTTATCGCTGTTCTCCGGCGAGAACCATTTCTGCTGCAGCCGGTCTATTTCGCCGCTTTGCACCAGTCGTGCATACTGGCTGTCTATCTCGTCGATAAGCTGCTGGTCATAGCCTACGATGTGTATCTCGTTGGCTTTCAGGTTCAGCATCCTGTCGTAGGTGACATTGCTGAGGTTGTATTCCTTGATTTTCCACTTGGTGGTCTGCTCGCCCCAAATGAAATACTGGTAAGCGCCCTCCGACAGGCCGCTGAGCGCGGTGCGCGGCGACTGGAAGTCGATATGGTCGAGGCTGTCGACCATGTTGCCGAGGAGATAGTAGGCGATGGAGTCGTTGGTGTTGTTGAACACGATAGTTCCTCTGCCCTTCAGCTGGCGTGTGCTGTTGATGGAGGGAGTGTTGATGCTGCGCGACGCCACCACCCTGTAGAAGCCAATGGGCGTGACGGTGCGGCAGAAGTCGGCTCCATGATAGCGGTCACGGTAGTCGATGATGAGGTCGACCTGACGGTTCATAAACTCGCCGATGTTCTGGCGGCGGGTCTTCATGATGAACTCATGAGGCACGTCCATGCGTGTGAGGATGGTGTGCAGCAGCTCCACATTGTAGCCGTCGGGGTGGCCCTCGCTGTTGAGGTACTCATAGGGCGCAAAGTCCCAGTTGCAGGCAACGATGATTTTCTTCTTCTCGGCACTGGCGGTGAAGGCCACGAAAAACATCACACAAAGCAGCGCAAGCAACTTTGCCTGAAATGAAGAGGTGCTATGATTGTGCTTTTTCATGTGGTGTTCAGATGTCTTTCTTGTGTTCTATGATGGTGGCCTCGCAGGGAATGGTAATCCACACCGAGGTGCCTTTGCCGCGCTCGCTGTTCACGTCGATGGTGCCGCCAAGCTGCGTCACCAGCTCCTTGCAGATAGGTAACCCGAGCCCAGTGCCTCCCATGTTGGCCAGCGAAGCGTTGAAGCGCTCGAAGATGTGCGGCAGCTTGTCAGCAGGAATGCCCTCGCCCGTATCCTCAATAACGATGATGAGCTTGCCGCCGATGTATTCGTAGCGTGCTCTGACAGTGCCCTGCATGGTGTATTTCACGGCGTTCTCAATGATCTGCTGCATGATGCGCCCCACATTGGTCTCATCGATATTGACCACGAGCCTTTCGTACTGATTCTCGGCTATGTACTTCACGCCCTCGCGCCGTCCGTTGGCCCATCCCTGCTCACAGTGGCTCTCGAAGGTCTGGGCGAAGTCAATGGGCTCGACGTTGATCTCCACCATCAAGGCGTCGAGGCGTGAGAGGAAGAGGATGTCGTTGATGAGGTTGAGCAGATGAGAGGAGTTGGCCTTGATGTCGCGAATGAAGCGCTCCTCCTCCTCGGGCAAATGCTCCAGCTCGAAGCGTTCAGCGTTCTTGACAACGATGTCGAGGGGAGTGCGTATCTCGTAGCACATGTTGTGGAGGAACTTGTTCTTGACCTGCTCCACTTCCTGCGCCTTCTCTGTCTCCAACTCCAGCATCCGCTCGGTGTACTTCATCTCTGTGGTGTCGCGGCAGATGCCTGAATACCTGGTGACGGTGCCGTCGTCGGCCACAGTGGGGAAGAGTTGCAGCTGCAGCCACAGAATCTTGCCGCCCGACAGACGCAGGCGGGTCTTCACTTCGCCAGTCACAGGGATGTTCACGCCTCGGTCCATCATCCTGAACACGCGCATCACTTGCCTCATGCTGCTGCTGTCGGTGAGGCTGAGGCAGCGCTGCTGGGTGAGGACATACTGTGCCTCGTGCATACGGTGATTGATGGTGAGCATGTGCGTCTGGGGCGAATAGCTGACTATGCGCACACCGCCCACTTGCAAGGCTAAGTTGATGTTGTTGATGTGGTCGGTCAGCTCTTTCATGGCATCGCGCAACTGCAGCACGCCTTTCTTGGCGAGGCTGTAGTTCTGGCACACCTCGGTCACCTCGCGGCCTGAGCCGAAGAAGCCCAGCAGCTGGTGGTTGTCGTTGTAGACAGGCACAAGCTGCAGCTCGTATTCGATGGTGCCCTCACGCCTTCGCGACTGCAGCTTTTTCTCCATGGAGTAGTCGATGAACAACGTGGCGTAGAAGCGGTCATAGGTGGAGAAGTCGCTGATGTCAAACTCGTCTTTAGAGAGGATGTCGCTGAGGTGAACGCCCTCTTTCAGCACATCGTCAATGGGCATGTGAAACGTCTGCTGCGCACGGGCGTTCATGCTGACGATGCGCCCGGTGCTGTCATAGTACACCATGTCTACCATGGCATTGTTGAAGATGGCCTCATAGCGGTGCGCCACCTCGATGGCCTTTTGCTGCCGTTCATACTCTTCCGAGATGTCCATCTCTGTGCCGATGATGACCGAGGGTTTCCCATGCTTGCTGTGGAGCACCGACATATTGACCATGTAGGTGTACAAGTCCTGCCCCATAATGTCCTTGCCATTGACCTGCAGGCGCTGATGGGTGGATTCGAGACTGGTCAACAGCTTGACGGCATCGGCTATCTTTTGAAACTCCTCGCTGCTGAAACGAGACGCGAACTCACTGCGTGTAAACGTGTTGCGCGCACGGACATCGTTGCCATACCACACGAAGGAATCCTTCTCCACATCGTAGGTCCAGATGTTGACCAGACAGGTCTTCAGGATGAGCGACAGGCGTGCGTTGCGTTGTCTGCTCTCACGCGTGACCCTCCGCTCGCGGATGTGGTAGGCGAGAGTGGCCAGCGCCAGACAGACAGCGATGAAGCCAATGACGGCTATGACAATCAATATCCATCTTGGCAGGCCCCGGTCGTTTCGCTCTTCGGGGTAGAACCACTTACGCTCTAAGGGCTGCAGACGATCCTCAGCCTTCAGACGGGCGAAGGTCTCGTCAAGCGCTTTCAGCAGCTGCTCGTCGGACGACATGAAGCGGTAGTCGCCCGATGGCATGTCCACGGGGTCGAGCACGAGGTTGTCGGTGTGGAACTTGTAAATGAGCCACTTCAGCGACATCGTGTTCCACAGCACCTCTCCGGTACCATCGACGCTGACCAGCTGGATGGCTTTGTCCATATCGTCATAGGGGATGGCGTTGCCTTCCCACCCGTGATCCATCATCAGGTGATGGCTGAAGCTGCCGTCATGAACGATGACCTGCTGCGTGGCAAGGTCATTCAGGCTATGCACGGTGTATGCCTCGCCCTTCACGTGTGCTACGCTATGGGTGAACAGCTGGATAGCGTTCTTGCCATAGTGCACGCCGTCATGGTCGTGGAAGCTGGCCACTATGCCCATCATCAGGTCGGCATCGCCGTTGAAGAGATCAGCGAGGGCTTTTTTGGTGGGTTTCAAATGGATAACATAGGGAATGTCGAGCTGCTCGAAAAGCATCTTCAGCAGCTCTACGTTGTAGCCAGTGGGCTCGCCGCTTTCGTCAAGGAAGACGTAAGGCCAGAGGTCCCAGGCGTCAACATAGACCAGTGGGTGCTCCTTGGTGTACTTCGACTGGAGGCTGGGGGTCTGAGCAAAAGCAGTGGGAAGCGACAAGTGGTAAGTGATGAGTGACAGCAACACCGTCAACCACCACTTATTTATGATATGTAGCTTTCCGCTCATCACATCTTACTTCTTACTTCTCACTTCTTACTTCCTACTGATGGCTTCTACCACTTGGTCGGCTATCTGCTTCATGCCTTTCTGATTGGGATGACCGGAGCTTTTGTCAATGTCGTGCAAGCGGATGACAGGCACGTTGTAGTGCTTGCATATCTCGGCTACGCTGCTGTTCACCACCTCCTTCAGGTCGCTGTTGAGGATGAACCAGATGCGTGCCGTGGGATAGCGGTCCTGCATGTGCTCGAGCAGGTAGGCCAGAGCGGGCCGGAAGGTGTAGAGGTCGGCGCGTTTCCAGTCGGCATACTTGAACTCCCCGATGGGAGCGCCGCACCATGAGTCGTTGGTGCCTCCGAAGAGCAGGATGACATCGGGGTGGCCTAACGACTTGTGGCGGGTGATGAACGAGCGGTGGGTGTAGTCGGCATCGTTGTAGCCGGTGTTGCAGATGGTGGCTCCGCTCCATGAGTTGTTCACCTCCAGCTTCCAGTCCATGCGGCTGACCACCTGCCACCACCATGTCTGCCTGACGCTGAACACGTCGGTGCGCTTGGGGTCGTCGTGGCGGTTGAAGTACCACGTCTCCATCGTGTCGGGCGTGAGATAACCCTCATAGGTGGAGTATGAATCGCCGAAAATGGCAACGCTGGTCTTTCCTTGGGAATGTGCGCTCACGGCAATAGCCATGAGCATCAGCAGGGTTAGGATGCTCTTTCTCATGTTTTTGTTGGTTATAATTGGGGCAAAGATACAAAAAAAGCGCGGTAACAAGCCACGATTAAATATTTTTAACGCTGAATTATTGCACAAACGCACACGGAATGGTTTCAAGCGCACCGTCCGAGGAAAATCCGACGGTTTCGGACAAAATTCCGACGTGTTTGGACAATAATCCGAAGCCCATTCATCATGCCACGCACCCAAAGTCCCGAAGGGACGACAGAACAAAGCTACAGCTTCTTGTTCCAGTTGCCTTTCCACAGACGTGCCAGGAACATCAGGCCTCGGAAGGTGAGCTCTATGGCCATGGCCGTCCACACGCCGCGCAGGCCGTGGGTCTGCGACATCCACCATGCCAGCGTCAGGCGCACGCCCCACATCGAGGTGAGGCTCATGATGGCCGGGCGCAGGGTGTCGCCGGCACCCACGAAGACGCCGTTGCCCACAATGGCGGCGGCAAACATCGGCTCGGCGAAGGCTTCGATGCGCAGTGCCTGTGCGCCTTCGCTCACCACCTCTGTCACGGGCGTCATCAGCTGCATCAGCTCGGGGGCGAAGATAAACATCAGCACGCCCATCATCGTCATCACACCGATGCCCAAGGTCACGCTCATGTAAGCAAACGAGCGTGTCAGCAACTTCTGCCCGGCGCCTATCCCTTGGCCCACCAGGGTGGTGGCGGCCTCGGCGATGCCGTAGCCGGGCATGTAGCAGAGGCTCTCGACGGTGATGGCCAGCGAGTTGGCCGCGATGGCCACCGTGCCAAGAGGTGCCACGATGATGGTGCTCACTATCTGCGCGCCACCCATCAGCAGGTGCTGCAAACCCATAGGCGCTCCTATCTTGAAAGCCGTGCCCACGATGTCGCCCGTAGGCCGGAAGCTCAGGGGTGAGTGGTGAGCGGTGAGCGATGAGAGGCGGCCAAGCCGCAGCATCGGACTGCGCACTAAAAGGAAGTAGAGCATCAGCACGGCGGTGACAAACTCGGCTAAGGCGGTGCCCATGGCCGCGCCCTTCACGCCCATGTCCATCATGTAAATAAAGATGTAGTTGAAGCCGACGTCCATCACGCACATCATGATGTTCAGCATCGACGGCACCTTCATGTTGCCTGAGCATTTCAGCATCGAGCCTGCCAGGCCCTCCATCTGGAAGAAGATGCCGGCGATGCCCACGATGAGGAAGTAGAGCGAGGCGTCGGCGGCGATGTCGGGCTTGCCGCCCAGCCAGAACGGCAGCTGGCCGTGCACCGCTATGGCTGCCAATGAAATCATCAGGCTCCATGCCAGACAGCACACCAGCGCCTGACGCAGCACGCGGCGGGCACCCTCGAAGTCGTTGGCGCCGATGAAATGTGCCACCTGCACCGAGAAGCCCATGTTGGCCGCCATGCCGAGGCCGCCCATCAGCCATGTCGTCGTCTCCACCAGTCCTATCGAAGCCGTGGCTTTCTCACCCAGATGGCCCACCATCGCCGCGTCGATGAAGAACATCACCGTGGCGGAGATCTGCGCCAGGATGCTGGGCACAGAAAGCTGCACGATGAGGCGCAGCTTCTCGCCGCGGCTCATCGTGCGTCCTTCGCGTATGTAGGCCAGCAGGTCGGACATGGTTCTTACAGAAATTCGCTCCTTCTCAACAGACTCTTAGAAAAACAGCATTTTTTCCAAGGCGTACACCAGAATACCTGCGACGTAGCCCACGAAGACAAGCCACGTGATGTGCTTCATGTACCATCCAAAGGTGATTTTCTCCAAGCCCATGACGACGACGCCTGCTGCCGAGCCGATGATGAGCATCGAACCGCCCACGCCGGCGCAGTAGGCCAGGAGCTGCCAGAAGGAGCCGTCGACGGCGTAGATGGTGTCGGGCACCACGTCGTACATGTTCATGCAGGCAGCCACCAGGGGCACGTTGTCAACGATGGACGACAGCACGCCGATGATGCCGGTGATGAGGTAGGGATTGCCGTTGAACGCCGTGTTCAGGCCGTCGCCCATAGCATTGAGCACGCCCACCTGCTTCAGGCACAGCACGGCCATGAGGATGCCGAGGAAGAAGAGGATGGTGCTCATGTCGATGCGTGACAGCAGGTGCGTCACGCGCTTCGCCATCGGGTCGCTATCGTCCAAGTGGCGGTTGAAAATCTCCGTCACCGTCCACAGCACGCCTAATACCAACAGGATGCCCATGTAGGGCGGCAGGTGGGTGATGGTCTTGAAGATGGGCACGAAGATGAGGCCGCCCACGCCGAGGCAGAACACCGCCTGGCGCTGGTGCTTGGTGAAGGAAGACACCTCGCCCACGTGCAGGTTCTGCGCCTTGTCAAACTTCCCCTTCAGCGATAGCGACAGCAGTGCGGCGGGCACCACCACCGACACCAGCGAGGGGATGAACAGCTCGGTCAGCACGCCGCCGGTGGACACCATGCCCTTGATCCACAGCATGATGGTCGTGACGTCGCCAATGGGCGAGAACGCACCACCGCTGTTGGCCGCCACGATGACCATCGAGGCGAAGAGGAGGCGCTCCTTCGGGTCTTGTATCAGCTTGCGCAGCACCATGATCATCACGATGCTGGTGGTAAGGTTGTCGAGGATGGCGGAGAGGAAGAACGTCATGAAGGCCACGCGCCACAGCAGCTTGCGCTTCGAGCGCGTCTTCATCGTGTCGCGCACGAAGTTGAAGCCGCCGTTGGCATCAACTATCTCGACGATGGTCATGGCGCCCATGAGGAAGAACAGCGTCTCGGCTGTCTCGCCCAGGCTCTCGGGCAACGAGGTGAGGTCGTGGCCGGGAATGAGGCAGTAGGCGGTCCAGCAAAGTACGCACATCAGCAGGGCCACAGCGGCTTTGTTCACCTTGGTGAATGCCTCTAAGGCGATGCAGGCGTAGCCCACCACAAAGATGGCTACTATCAGAAAGACAAGTCCGGTCATAAGTTATCTATTCATGTTTCGCAAATTAAAGGAGTTAAAGGAGTTGAGGGTGTGAGGAGTTAAAGGAGTTAAAGGAGTTAAAGGAGTTAAAGACAAATGACTCTCCATGAAAAGCCTTTGTCTCTGGGTTGAAATCCATAGCAAAGCTATTGTCTTTAACTCCTTTAACTCCTTTAACTCCCCCAAAATCCATAGCATAGCTATTGTCTTTAACTCCTTTAACTCCCTTAACTCCTTTAACTCCAAAACTTGCAATAGTTTATCTCACTACTTCGGTAAACTCCGGCTTGTCGCCGTTGGCAGGAGCGATGACATAGATGGTGGAGGTGGCCTCCTCGCCGTTCATGCCGCGGCTCTTCACTGTGAACTTATAGCCGGTGCCGTCGGGCGTGGTGCGCTTGCCGAAGGTCTGCGGCGTGCCCAGCGGGAACTGGTAGTTGGAGCAGGCGGCGTCGAAGAGTGCCTTCTCAGCGTCGCCGACGGGCTGCTGTGCCGAGTATTCGGGCAGTTGCTCTACGGTGCCGGCCTTGTAACCGTTCTCCTTCAGAAATCGGTCCAGCTCCTTGGCGGCGGCTTTCACACGGGCCGTGCGCACGCCGTAGCCTTTCTGGATGTCAGCCTTGGGCAGCGCCTTTTTCAGCGCCTCCGACGAGGTGTTCAGGCCGCCGCTGCCAAAGGTGCAGAAGGGCACCAGCTTCTTGCCTTCAAAACTCTGCTCCTTCACCAGCGTGGCGATAGGATTGGCGTAGGTGCCGAACCAGATGGGATAGCCCAGGAACACAATGTCGTAGTTCTTGACGACCGACTTCAGGGGCTTGATGGCGGGCATCTGTCCGCTCTGCATCTCGCGCTGTCCGCGCTGGATGGTCTCCTGGAAGATTCCCGTGTAAGGCTCTACGGCCTCGATGGCCTCGATGTCGGCGCCGGTCTGCTTCTGCAGCTCCTCGGCCACGGTCTTTGTCGTGCCGCCTTCGGAGTAATAGAGCACCAGCATCTTCTGGGCTGTAGCAGTTGTGATAGCTGTCATAGCTGCTAATGTGAATAATAACTTTTTCATCATTGTGTGATTATTTCTTGGAGTCTCTCTTGCAGGCTTCGGTTGTCGGCCAACAGGTTCCAGATGCCGTCCTCAGACAGTACGCCGCGCTTCAGGTCGTGGGGCAGTCGTCCGGCCTCGTCGTCGGCAAAGTCCTGCTTCCACTCGTCGCTGCCATAGTATTCGTCGAGGGCTTTCAGCGCCTCCTGTGCAGCGATGTACTTGTCGAGCGCTGCCGAGAGCTCCATCACGGCTGCCGATGCCCGGTCGAGCCGCTGCTCCATCTGTCTGATTCTTTCTGTCTGTAGCATTCTTCTTGACTCCTATGTTTCTTTGCTCCTTAGCTCTCCTTGATGATGTTCACGTCGAGCTTGTTGTACGGGAACATGAAGCCACGCTCCTTCAGCTCCTGATAGACGGTCTCGTTCATGTAGAAAAAGACAGTCCAGTAGTCGGTGCTCTTGCACCACGAGCGGGTGTTCACCTCCACGCCGCTCTCGCCCAGCTTCGTCAGTCCAATCCACGGGGCAGCCACGGGGTAGCCCTTGACGGGTTCTCTCAGAATCAACGGGTTGCGCTGCTGAATCTCGCTGATGGCCTGCTTCACCTCCTCCAGGTCGGTGCCGTAAGCGAACTGGAAGTTCACGTCGACGCGGCGGTAGGGCTCGGTGCTGTAGTTCTTCATCGACCCTGTCGACAGTCCGCCGTTGGGAATGATGATGGTCTGCGCGTCGTTGGTGCGGATGATGGTGTTGAAGATCTGAATCTCCTTCACCGTGCCGGCGTAGCCCTGTGCCTCGATATAGTCGCCCACCTTGAAGGGCTTGAACAGCAGAATCATCACGCCGCCGGCGAAGTTCTGCAGCGTGCCGCTCAGTGCCATGCCGATGGCCATGCCAGCGGAAGCGAAGAGGGCGATGAACGAGCTGGTCTCGATGCCGAGGATGGAGATGATGATGATGATGAGCGTGAACCACAGCACCACGTTGACGATGCTGGTGAGGAACGTGTAGAGCGAAGGGTCGGTCTTGCTGCGCTCCAGCATCTTCACAAACAGTTTCTTGACCCATTTAATGAGCCAGCGGCCCACTAAAAACACGATGACGGCCACCAGCAGGTTCTTGCAGAATCCCATGGCCCACTGCCCTAACATGCTGTATGTCTCAGGCGAGAAAATCTTTTCCATCATAACCTTTTAGTTTTTATTTGTTATTTAAGTTGTGTATTCGTTTATTTTTCAGGAGTTAAAGGAGTTAAAGGAGTTAAAGGAGTTAAAGGAGTTAAAGGAGTTAAAGGAGTTAAAGACAAATGACTCTCCGTGAAAAAGCCTTTGTCTCCGGGTTAAAATCCACAGCAACGCTATTGTCTTTAACTCCTTTAACTCCTTTAACTCCTTTAACTCCAAAACTTTTACTCCTTTAACTCCTTTAACTCCAAAACTTTTACTCCTTTAACTCCTTTAAATATAACTCCATTTAAATTTCCAGGAACTCATTTCAGCTTCTCCTCTATTTCCCTGCTGCTGATGCCGAGTGCCGCCATGAGCGAATAGCCCAGCAGCACGTGGCGGAAGGCACCGCCGGCCACTGGCTGCATGGTGAGCAGGGTGGTGCGGCGCTCGTCGCTGTCGTAGTGTTGCAGGACGGGACGCAGCTGACCGACCATCGTGTCGTCGCAAACCACCATCAGGCGTCTCACACCCTTCTGTTCGCACACCAGCTGCAGCAGGTCGCGCAGCAGCTGCTCTTTGGGTGCCAGGTCTTCGGTCTGCACGGCATTGAACACCAGCTCGCCGACACGGCTCTGCGCGGCATGGCCGTCGAGCTCTTGGGCATAGTTGCCGGGGGCGAAGTTCTTCAAGGCGGTGTTGCGGCGCTCATGCACCAGCACCACCTGAATGGCAGTCTGCTTCTCTTCGGGAGGATTGAGAGGGGCACCGCCGTCCATCGCCACACATTCGGCCCACTGCACCATGTCAGCAGGCTGCACGCGCCGGCCCAGCATACGTTCAAAGTTGACTGTCAGGTTGAAGGCTACGCTGTCCACATAGTCAGCGTCTGCCAGAAGAACATTCTCCGCCCATTCCATTCCTCTTTCCTTTCTGTAACAAATGTATCAACAGAATGGAACACAAAAACACAAAGACAGCACTGTACGCAGCTTATTGTATCTTCGTGTCTTTGTGTTCCTCTAACTTGTGCCGCGAGCGGGACTCGAACCCGCACAACCATTCCTGGTCAAGGGATTTTAAGTCCCTCGTGTCTACCATTCCACCATCGCGGCAGCCTTAGCTTTCTTCAAAGCGCCTGCAAAGATACGAAGAAGTTGGGAGTTAGTAGCGAGTAGCAAGGGCTTTTTTCCTTTCGGTTAATTATTTTTAACCTATCCTCGGCGGGAAACCACTGTTCTGCGAAGCGCCCCACCCCACTCCCTCCCCTTGCGGGCCTTGCCCCCTGCGCATGAGCGGCACAACAAAAAGCCGCCAGCAACTAAACAGATGAACACGCTATGCGCTTCAATATGGCTTCCTCAAAAAAGTCCGAAGCCTTCGGACGAAAAGGGCGTCGCTAACTTTGTGAGTTGATAGTTGAACATATTCGATAGTCAAAGGCTTGAGGTAGCCCTATTCTCCCCCTTGCAAAGGGGGAGTTAGAGGGGGATTCATCTGCGCATAGGTGAATCCCCCCCTGCCCCCCCTTTGCAAGGGGGGGAATGAGTTACCTCTGCGACGGCTAAGTGACGGCGCAGCCATTCCCCTCTTCGGGGCTTTATGCTGCACCTTGCCCGCCGCATAGCTCAATGCGCAGCCCTTCCCTCCCTTGTATCCCTTCAAGGGGAGGGGTTCTTACCCCCTGAGCATGAGCGGCGCAATAAAAAGCCGCCAGCAACTAAGCAGATGAACACGCTATGCGCTTCAATATGGCTTCCTCAAAAAAGTCCGAAGGCTTCGGACACTCTGTCCGAAGGCTTCGGACAAGGCGTCCGAAGGCTTCGGACGAACAGGC
>JAEEGJ010004549.1_pt1 | contig 46513 bp, 42 predicted proteins | sample 8958761 | NCBI WGS metagenome assembly JAEEGJ01 (sample SAMN16246546, study PRJNA631951) | gut metagenome | biome: gut microbiome; feature: rumen; material: RS-attached | host: Bos | place: Iran: Karaj | collected 2018-10
GTTTACTATATAGACTCTGATTTGAAAGTACAAAAGGCATTACTGCCTAAAGTACCGAAGACGTAAACAAGAGAGGTTTTATTGTTTATGTCTTTTTTTTGTCCCCTTTAAAAAGGGATGGGAAAAAGGCTGGATGGTTGAACTTTTAAAACGTTTTTGAAGTAGATGGATCAGCGAAAAGCTCCCGTTTATGAAGCCCTTCAGGAGTTCCGCAGGAACAGAGTGGTACCGTTCGATGTACCTGGTCACAAAAGAGGCAGGGGAAACCCCGAACTCGTATCACTGCTGGGAAAGCAGTGCGTTGAGTTGGATGTGAACTCAATGAAACCTCTGGACAATCTATGTCATCCCATTTCAGTAATCAAAGAGGCCGAAGAACTGGCTGCCGAAGCATTCGGTGCCGCACACGCATTCCTTATGGTGGGCGGTACTACATCGGCCGTACAGACTATGGTGCTTACCGCCTGCAAGAGCGGTGAGAAGATAATCCTGCCGCGTAACGTGCACCGCAGCGTGATCAATGCTCTGGTTGTGAACGGTGCTACACCCATTTACGTGAACCCTGATACCGACAGCCGTCTGGGTATAGCTCTGGGCATGAAGATATCACAGGTGGAGCGTGCCATTGAAGAGAACCCCGAGGCAAAGGCCATTCTGGTCAATAATCCTACTTACTACGGCATATGCTCAAACTTGACCAAGATTGTGGAACTTGCTCACGAGCACGGCATGATGGTGCTGGTGGATGAGGCTCACGGCACTCACTTCTATTTTGGCGAGGACATGCCTCTGACCGCTATGGCTGCTGGGGCCGATATGTCATCGGTCTCAATGCACAAATCCGGCGGTAGCCTTACCCAGAGTTCTTTCCTGCTTACGGGGCCCGATGTCAGTCCGGGTTATGTGCGTCAGGTGATAAACCTCACGCAGACCACAAGTGCATCTTATCTGCTTATTTCAAGTCTTGACATATCACGCCGTAATCTGGCTCTGCGCGGTAAGGAGCTGTTTGCCGAGGTAATGCGCATAGCCGATTATGCCCGTACGGAAATCAACAAGATAGGCGGCTATTACGCTTACGGCAAGGAGCTGATAAACGGTGACAGCGTGTATGACTTTGACCCCACCAAACTGACCGTATATACTCTGGATATCGGTCTGGCCGGCATCGAGGTGTATGACCTGCTGCGTGACGAGTATGACATCCAGCTGGAGCTGGGTGATATGGGTAACGTACTGGCTTACATATCGATAGGTGACCGCATGCGTGAGGTGGAGCGTCTGGTGAGTGCGCTGGTTGACGTGAAGCGCCGTTACAGCAAGGACCGTTCAGGTCTGTTTGACCATGAATATATCAACCCGTCGGTGGTCATGACTCCGCAAGAGGCTTTCTATGCTCCCAAGGAGGAGATGATTCCCATACGCGATACCAACGGACGTATATGCACGGAGTTTGTCATGTGTTATCCTCCCGGAATACCTATCCTTGCTCCGGGTGAGCGCATCACGCAGGAAATCATTGACTACATACTCTATGCAAAGGATAAGGGCTGTCAGCTGACAGGCCCTGAGGATGAGAAGGTAGAGCGTCTGAATGTGATTAAGGAAAGTACAACATATTGATTCTGGCTTAAGATGGAATTCTGGTTTACTGAGTTGCATACTCCTAATGTAAAATTCTCCGTAAAGGTTGACAAGCACCTCTACACTGCCGAGAATGACCTGGGTCGTGTCGATATCTTTGAGTCACCTGAGTTCGGACGGTTCCTGGCTGTGGACGGTTATATCATATTTACCCAGCGTGACGAATTTATCTATGATGAAATGCTGTCACACGTGCCTATGGCTGTAAACCCTAATGCCGAAAGAATCCTGGTGTTTGGTTCCGGTGACGGAGGAGTGGTACGTGAGCTGCTCAAGTATCAGTCAATCAAGACCATTGACCTGATTGAGATAAATGAGGGCGTGGTACAGGCCTGCCGTGAGTATTTCCCTGAGATGGCAGAGTCTCTTGATGACCCGCGCGTGACCATCTACACCGAGAACGCCCTGCGCTTTATACGCCACATAGAGAATGAGTATGACCTGATAATAGTTGACTCAGCCGGATTCTATGGTCCTGGCGAGAGTCTGCTCACCCGAGAGTTCTACGGCAGTTGTTACAAGGCGCTCAAGGCCGATGGAATCATGGTTAACCAGCATCAGAGTCCCTTCTATGAAGAGGATCGTGTTGAGACGCAGAAGGCTCACAAGCGTATCGTGAACAGTTTCCCCATAAGCCGCGTGTATCAGGCCCACATACCTACATATCCTTCCGGTTACTGGCTGTTCGGATTCGCGTCCAAGAAGTTCCGTCCGGTGATTGACCTTGATGCCGATGCCTGGAACCAGTTGGGAATCAAGACCGATTATTACACAACCAACCTCCATAAAGGCTGTTTTGCCCTCCCTGCATATGTGGAGCGCATGCTGGCCGATGTGGAGCGCATATATGATTGAGTCATGCTGCAGAGGAACGTTGAGACATTCATAGGCTGTGACGCCTCATATGACGATGCCCGCATAGTGCTGTTCGGGGCACCGTTTGACTCCACCACATCATTCCGTCCCGGCACCCGCTTTGCCCCTCACGCCATCCGCTCAGAGTCATTCGGCCTGGAAACCTACAGCCCTTGGCTGGACCGCGACCTGGAGGACATCAGCGTGTTTGACAGCGGTGACATAGAGCTCTGCATAGGCAGTGCCGAAAAAGCGCTTGATCAGATATCGGAGCGTACCGCCACGATCTTAGCCGACGGCAAGATCCCCTTCATGATAGGAGGAGAACACCTTGTAACCTTTGGAGTCTTCCGCCAGGTATTCAAGAAATACCCCAATGTGCACATAATCCACTTTGACGCCCACACCGACCTGCGAGACAACTACCTTGACGTAAAGCTCTCGCACGCCTGCGTAATCCGCCGCTGCCACGACCTTGTGGGCGACAACCGAATCCACCAGTTCGGCATCCGCTCCGGCGAACGCGCCGAGTTCCGCTGGGCCGAATCCGGTCATACCGACCTGCATAAGTTCAACTTTGACGGCCTTGCCGACACCGTTCGCGGTCTTGGTAATGTGCCCGTGTACTTTACCATCGACCTGGATGTTATGGATCCGTCAGTATTCCCAGGCACTGGCACTCCCGAGTATGGAGGCGTTACATTCATGCAGCTGCTCGAGGCAATAAAGATTGTATGCGGTGGTTGTAATATCGTAGGTTTAGACGTAAATGAGCTTTGCCCGCCTTACGATCAGACAGGAGCGTCTACTGCCGCTGCCTGTAAAATTATTCGTGAATTACTATTAAGCATCAAATAAAATGGGAAAGGTATTGGTTATTGGCTGCGGAGGCGTAGCCCAAGTTGCGATCCAAAAGTGCGCCCAGAATGACGCAGTTTTTGACGAGATTTGCATTGCAAGCCGTACGGTAAGCAAGTGTGACGACCTCAAGAAGAAGATTGAGGCCGAAGGCAAGAGCCGTTCCAAGATTACTACGGCAAAAGTTAACGCCGACAGCGTGGACGAGCTGATAGCCCTGATCAAGAGCGTAAAGCCCGATGTAGTGCTCAACCTGGCTCTGCCGTATCAGGACCTCACCATCATGGATGCCTGCCTTGCATGCGGCGTACATTACGTTGACTCAGCCAACTATGAGCCCGAGGACACCGAGGATCCCAAGTGGCGCGCCATTTACGAGAAGCGCTGCAAGGAGCTAGGCTTTACCGCCTATTTTGACTATTCATGGCAGTGGGCTTATCAGAAGAAATACAAGAATGCCGGCATCACCGCAATCCTGGGTACCGGCTTTGATCCGGGCGTAACCAGCGTATTCACAGCATACGCTCTCAAGCACTATTTCGATCAGATTGACACTATCGACATCCTTGATTGCAACGGAGGTGACCACGGTTATCCCTTTGCAACCAACTTCAACCCCGAGATTAATTTGCGTGAGGTATCAGCCAACGGTTCATATTGGGAGAACGGCCACTGGGTTGAGACCAAGCCCATGGAGATAAAGCGCGAGTACAACTTTGAGCAGGTTGGCATGAAGGATATGTATCTGCTTCATCATGAGGAGATTGAGTCACTTGCCAAGAACGTTCCCGGCGTGAAGAGAATCCGTTTCTTCATGACATTCGGCCAGAGCTACCTGACACACATGAAGTGTCTTGAGAACGTGGGCATGCTCCGCACCGACCCCGTTATGTTTGAGGGCCGTGAGATTGTTCCCATCCAGTTCCTCAAGGCATTACTGCCCGATCCTGCATCACTGGGACCTCGCACAGTAGGCAAGACCAATATCGGCTGCATCTATACCGGAACCAAGGACGGCAAGAAGCGCAATATCAAGATCTATAACGTGTGCGACCATCAAGAGTGCTACAAGGAGGTGGGCTCACAGGCCATCTCTTACACCACAGGCGTTCCCGCAATGATCGGCACCATGATGGTTATGACCGGTCAGTGGAAGGGTGCAGGAGTGTTCAACGTCGAGGAGTTTGATCCGGATCCTTACATGGAGGCTCTCAACAAGTGGGGTCTGCCTTGGGTTGTGGATGAGAATCCTGTACTTGTAGACTGATTTTAAGGCCGATGACCGCAGAGCAGTTGCATACTCCGTGTTACGTCATTGACCGCGACCGCCTGGAGCAGAATCTCAAGGTGCTGCGCGGTGTGATGGACCGTACCGGATGCCGAATCCTGCTGGCGCAGAAGGCGTTCAGTTGCTATGCAGTCTATCCGCTTATATCACAATATCTCTGTGGCGCTACCGCAAGCGGACTCTTTGAAGCCCGCTTGTGCCACGAGGAGATGCCCGGTCGCGAGAATCACATTTTCTCTCCTGCGTTCCGTGATGAGGATATGCCGGAGATTCTCTCTATATGCGACCATATTGTTTTCAATTCTATCAGGCAGTTGGAGCTCTACGGCAAGCGTGCAAAGGATGCAGGCTTACAGGTGGGCTTGCGTATAAATCCGCAGATTTCAACACAGCCGGCCGAGCATGCAATCTATGATCCTTGTGCTAAGGGTAGCAGGCTGGGGGTTACTCTGGAGGAGTTCCGCAAGGCGCCTGCTGATTTGGTTGCTCTGCTTGACGGATTACACTTTCACACTCTCTGCGAGCAGAACTCCGATGATCTGGAGACTACGCTGAACGGCTTTGAGGAGCAGTTCCGCGAGTGGCTCCCCAAAATGAAATGGGTAAACTTTGGTGGTGGTCATCACATTACCCGCTCTGATTATGATATTCCGCGTTTGGAGCGCTGCATCAACCGCATGAAGGATGGATATGGCCTTACGGTTTACCTTGAACCCGGTGAGGCGATCGCCCTTAACGCCGGTTATCTGCATGCCCAGGTGCTTGAGGTGCAGCATCACGCAGGTGCTATGGATATCGCAATCCTGGATACATCGGCCGCATGTCATATGCCCGATGTGCTGGAGATGCCTTACAGGCCACCTCTGCGCGACAGCGGCCAGCCCGAAGAAAAAGCTTTCACTTACCGTCTTGGCGGTCCGACCTGCTTATCGGGCGATATAATAGGGGAGTACTCTTTTGACAATCCCATAAAAGAAGGCCAGACCCTCATATTCGAGGATATGGCCATCTATTCCATGGTCAAGAACAATACCTTCAACGGTATGCCCCTCCCGTCAATCTACCTAAAGCAGGGCTCCGACTACACTCTGATAAAATCCTTCACCTACCAGGATTTCAAGTCCCGCCTTTAAAAATGATACAATTGGGGTCAGACCCCTTTTGTATCATTTTTGCGAATAGTACAAAAGGGGTCTGACCCCAATTGTATCATTTTTTAGATTCGCGGTTTCTGGGCGATGCTGATAAAGAGCGAAATCAGATAGATGATCACGCCGATTATTGCTACGCTGATGAACGGTTTCATACCCATACCTATATAACCGTTACTCCATCGGTTTTCTACATTGAACCCTAACCTCTGGTAGCAGTCATAAAGCTGTATGATGCCAAACGTCATCTGTAACAACAAGACGATCATTGATATCTGACCAATCGGCCTTACCCAACGGGGTGCCTTATATGCTGCCATGCATAATCCTATGAGCAGCAGAATCATAATGATGGTGTATGGAAGTACAAGAGGAGAGAAAAGTGCTTTAAAGAATGTTGATAACCCTACAAAGCCATAATCGGCACCTCCATTCTGTATCATATCATATATTGCATTATTCATAATGGTAACGTTTTAAGGTTTGACATAAATCATTTACGTGGTGTCTGTAACATACTGACTACAACCGATACCAGATATACCATTACTCCATACAATGTTGGTATGGGCATGACTTTTATCAGAGCAGGGTATAATACATTAGGTGAGACGTCTCCTGCCAGAATAATATCGGTACATGCCTGATATACTCCTGCCAGTGATCCTAGAATGCCTAATGCCAGGCCGATAAGCCCGAACTCCTTAACCCAGTTGGGCGCTTTCCACATTGATATAAGCACCGCAACCAATGCAAGAGTGACCAGTGTCATCCAACCTACACTGCCCTCAACAAATAGTTTGAATAATCCGTTCATAAAATTCCATATTAAAGGGTTGAACAAAAAATGATTTCGACTGCATAGTTACGCCTAAAAGCCGTTGCATCCAAATTTAAAACCCCTTGAAAGGCTTTCAAATCCCATTCAAAGGGGTTTCTGAATGCTAACAATGGGTTTTGTGATTCATTTTTCATTAACTTTGGCAGTAGAGATGAAACAGAGGGTTATCATAATTGCATATTGGGGCCTTATGGTGTTGCTCACAGCTTTTATGCTGTGCAGCCTATCATATTCATTCTCTGAATCCTGCCTTCTGGGAAGTCTGCTGCTTCCGGGCGGAATTGTCATCAAGTTCATGCTACCCAAGATTCTGTTGCAGCCTCAAAAGACCAGAATCAGGAATCTGCTGCTTTTAGTGCTGACGGCACTCATCATTGAGATTCTCCTCACATTTGTGGGACACGGAATTCTGTTGAGCCTTAGAGATGAACTTTGGGACTATTATTATAATGACCGGGAACCGATCATATCGGGCCTTTTGGTCAATCCGGTATTCCTGACCATACTGCTGATATTATTTGTAGGAGGCGATTATCTGCTCACAGAGTACCTGCACAAGCATCTAAAGCAGGCTCCGCCAAGCATTACTTTTACCAGTGACCGCAAGCCCGTAAGCCTTTTATATTCTGATATATTGTTCGTAGAGAGTAATGATACCGAGGTCTGGATTCATTCCACCGACGGCCAGAAATACCGCAACAAGACTCCCATTTCCCAATGGGAGAACCTGCTGGGCATAGAATTCGTGCGCATTCACCGCTCCTTCCTGGTGAGCCGATCCCACATTACAAAAACCGATTCAGATACACTGACCCTTACCGATGGCCAGACACTTCCCATCTCCCGCAAATATCGGGATCAAATAGTTGAGAAATGAATCCCGACGAGGTGGCACGCAGGATTATCGCTTTATTCTGAAAGTCAATATTCGGCCCAAACCCAGCCCTCGGACTTCTTGTCAATTCTTAGGATGAAATATTCCTTATAGGGGTCTTGCAAGAGTGATGCGTATTTTGTGGTCAGGCTCTTGATATCTGGGAGCTTGGCTTTGATCCTCTCTATATCTTTATGTCCGATGGCATCGTATATGGCATCATAAATCTTTACGAGTGCGGCATTGTTACCGGCTCCGGGCGACCAGCAGGATGCGCCGCAACTTCTGTTATAGAAACGGAAGGTGGTACCGTCAAGCCCTACAACAGTTGCAGTGGCTTTATCGGACTTCAAGGCTTCCAGCCGCATCTGCATCCACTCCTTGTCCGGCAGGTTTGTGGCCGAATAAACCGCCGCGTCAATAAGTGTCCTGATCTGATAAGCCAGTTCCTCATCTATATCCAGCACATGGAGGTCCTCCTGGTTCTGCACTTTAAGTTGAATGCGGAATTCATTTGTCTTGTTGTTGCACCAGCACTGGATTTCATAACTCTCGGCAAAAGAGGGATCAACCTTCTCTCCCCAGCATAGGAGAAAATCACCGTCGCGTTGAATCCGTCCCTTGTAATCACTGGGTTTGAGATAATCGCTTGTTCTCTGTGCCAATACCGGCAATGCCAGTGTCATCGTAAGGCCTAAAATCGCCAGCTTAATAAACCTATTCATAGTCATTGTATTTTTTGCAGTCCAATTGCATAATTGGAAATCTCAATTGGCGCGGTGAAAGTTGTATAGCCATTAAGTGAAACCTTCAGCGTGTTTCCCGGCTTTACTATTGTCAGCTTGAACTGGCCATTCTCCGTTTTGGTGCTGGCCACAACCTTCCCGTCCTGGTCAATCTCCTCTACCGGTACTCCTCCGGGATTGCCCCAGTTACCCAACGATACACGGCCGCTGATAACATCACCGGGCTTAAGTGTGCAGGCGGCGGGTTTGAGCCTTATCTGATAGGTTCCGCGGTCAAAGGGTAATGTCTGGGTCTCATAACCTTCGGCCTCAAATGATATGTGATTGTTTATGTCACTTATCTTAAGCAGGTCAAAGAATCCGTCGCCGCCAGCATACCATTCCATAACCGCGCGACCCACGATATCACGCTCGCAAGCCTTTACGTCACGGTACTGGATAGGGTTGCCGTCCATATCCAGAATGAAACCGTTCACCCTGCTTCCAGTGGTCGGGACGGCCTCGATGGGCTGCCGCCTCTCTTCATTCATCTGCTTGATTCTGGGATCATTCTGCAGATTATTCAACCCAAACTGCAGGTTCATCTGCTCCATCTGCTCCAGTATCTTTGCCTGGTCAGGATCCAGCTCCTGAGCGGATGTTGAACACACAACAGCAAACATGCTTAAAACAGCGCTACTTAAAACCAAGAATAATTTTTTCATACTGCATTTATCAGTTAATTGTACTATCTAAACTGCAAGACTGCCAAAATACGTCCTCTGTAGAAACTAAAATTTCACAAAGGATATGCTCTTGCTTGACGACAAAAGTATATTGCTGTCCTTCCGGATGCAAGGATTAGGCGTTGCAAAAACGTTGCAATTACTCCAAAGTAAAGCGACGGTAATCGTATGATTTCCGGTAATGGTGTTTAAGGGTGTCAGACAGGAACGACCTTGAGATAAGTTGTTCTGCCAATGGCTGTACTGATGCAAATGTATCTAGTTCACGCTTAACCAACCTTTCAGACAATCCTATCCGTCGGCCAAACTCTTCAAAGTTGGAACGTCCTACAGTCCTGGTGTCGGTCAGGTGCATACCTTCTTTAAACAGGCCTTTGTCTAATGCAAATATACGTGGTGTATTAAGGTGAAGGCTGGTATTTATCAAGTCATAGGCAGGTGCCAGATGATACTCGCCGTCTCCTCGGTTAATAAGTGAGAAGTTCTTGAGGTGTGCATCATCATTCAGAGTCAAGTAGTTGAAAACTACAATTCTGAAGAATTTGAGTATTTCAACGGGAGCTGCCTTGACATAACGGCGTATAATATCAGCGCACTCCTCATAACTCAGGTTGCTGTATTTGTAATCGCTGCCTCCGTTGGCATCGGTCAGACCGGCAAGTGAGGCAAAATCCTCCTGCTGGTATTTGTGCCCATTGGGAGCTACATCAAACCTGCGGCAAAGATATGCAGCCTCGCCATCGCGGAAAAAACATAGAGTGTTAGCAGCGGTATCAATATGATAGACCTGTCTGGCCAACTGCATTGTAAGATGCTCGTTGGCAGGACAGTACTTGCGTTCTATCAAAGCGTATGATGTTGGAGCTGGCTTAAGGATAAAGGTTCCGTGCTCATTCTCTGATGGTTTATCCAGTTGGCCAATCGCATTCAGTATCAAGCTTGCTTTTGGCTGGACACCTGAAAGAGAAATACGTCCCACGTTTTGGACATATTCTTTGTTATCGGCACTTTCATTGTTTGGACTGTCAAAATCAAGAATGTGAGATACTTTTCTCCCATCAAACAGAGTTTTCAGTGCATCGGGAGAGTAGGTGGTGAAACCTTCCTGGAGTGTGGAAGGGCAAACTTTTAATTCTGTCATGGTTATAATGGTTTAATGGTTACTGCTCCTATGGTATCAAAACGGGCTGTCTCAAGCATTATCCCGAAATCATCGTGTTCATCAATATGGAGAAGTTGAGACTGGAGTTGGCGATTGGCACCTTCAGAGAGCATATTGAAGAAATAAGGGAAAAGGTAGTCCGATGTGTACGGCTCCTTGCGTATAGGCATAGCAATACAGACTGGATTACCTTTATAACCTTCATTATAAGTGAAGATGTATTTGCGGTCATCAGTTTCCTGCAATATGCCAGCTTCTACGTTATGAACCAATACCTTACACTGTCTCATACTCCAACTGCTTCAAATTGATGTCCATCTGCAACCCCAATGTATCAAGAATGATGAGTAGGGTTGTAAGTTGAGGATTGCCTTCACCGCGTTCTATTGCGACTATGGTATTCACAGCCACACCTGCCAGATCGGCTAGCGTTTGCTGGTTGATGCCTAATTTTTTGCGTCTGGTTTTTATTGTGTTGCCAACTTCTTTTAAAGTCATAATCCCAATATATTGCGATATTTGTGGCAAAGATAAAGGCCTGCCTTGATAAAAACAAGAAAAATCGCAACTTAATGCGATTTTACTTATCCTTTAGAGCTAATTCTGTTTTTTGTAGTGGGCTATAATGATGGGCGGGTTCTCGCAGTCCTTTGCCTTGCGGAAGAAAGCCTCAACCTGTGGACTGTAACGGTGGTCATAATTGGGGCTGTCAATCTGTTTGAGAACTCTTGGAATCTCCTCAACGTCAATCCAGGCTAATATGTCATTTCCGTAAACTGACGGAACACGATAATCGGGGACGGTTATTTTCAGGCTGTCGGCGTTCATGCGGTATAGTTTTGAGGTTGATTTCTCATACAGATACTCTTTGCCGTAATAATACCAGACTAGCAGATAGTCTTTCAGGTCAAGAAAGTAGTTAGGGATTGTCGCAGACTCAATATCCGGCCATGTTATATGGTATTTCTTATTTTCGGGCAAATCGGGCAGACAGCTAAGATTTGCATGACACTCAGAATTGTTTGCGTCTATGCTATAAATATGATTGTCAAACATTCGCATAAGGAATGTCGTATCGGATTGTGGGGTAAAGTGAGAGGGGAGTACATATAAGGCGCCCCAACCACCTGCCAACCGGACACTTTCACGAATCACTTCTTGTGGGTCGCCATCACATTGGAAATGATATTCACACATATCCAATGGTGAACTGAATGATCCATCAGGATGGATATAGAAGTAGTCGTGTACGGGCATTAGATTCAAGCCGTTTTCAATCAGCAGGCTGCCATCGGACATACATTTTACGACTTGATTCATGTTATATATATCTCCCAATGAGTCAGTCTCCATTTGTCCTAAATAGTTGCCCTGATAATCAAAACGTTTGATGATGATAGGTCCACCGTATCCGTTATTGTTCAGTAACAGGACCTGATTGTTATATGGGTCAAGAGTCCATTCCTCAAGAAACAGGTATTCATTACGTGCACGCCCTATGCGGCTTATGTTGTTACGATAATGCCCTGTGCTGTCAAATACCTTGATCGTGGATTGATAGTTATGATTGCTTGATATGAAATAGAGCCCATCATCATACATCAACTTGATTACGGTTCCGGGAATTATGGCATCAAAATTATTATCCTCAAGCAGGATGTAGTCCCAACTTTCCAGGAAGTTGTCATCGAAAGAACCTTCCAGATGAATCACGTCATCTTTTGTAATCTGTAGGGAACTGTCTGTAGAGACATTACTCTTGCAGGAGCAAAGCAATAGGGCCGATAGTATGGCTGCGGAAAAGGAAATGTTATGACTCATAAGGCTATTTGTTGTATCTGCAAACATACAAAAAAGAAAAAACCTTTCTCATTGTTTCTTGAATTTTTATTCCTTCTTTTGCAAAACCAATTGTTTTATGTTTATGAGAAAACTACTCTTTTCATTGCTTTTATGTCCTTTTAGCATGACTGTGTTTGCGCAGACGCAGACTGAAACGGTTGCTCCTGAGAGCCTGAGCATCAATCTGAATTATGATCTTTCTGAACTTAACGGGAAAAGCCTGCGCTCCATTGAGCGTGATATAAATCGTGAAGTAAGAAAACAACTTGCAACTATCAACGATAAAGACCTGAAGAAGGCTCTTAAGAAAGAAAAAAGGGCATTGATGAAAAAATACCGCAAAATTAAGCGCCAGGTCCGTTCTTTAAAAAAGACAATCAAATTCTGACATTTGGTACAATTGGGGTCTGTCCCCTTTTGTACTGTTTTTAGATCATTTTATTGAAGGCTTGGGGTTTGATGCCCCAGGCGGGGGCTATGAGTAAGGCTTGGGGCGTTTCTGATACAAAACGGTCATAGTAAAGGTCCTTTCTGGCTCTGTTTATGAATTCCTTTATAACGGCGGCGTACTCCTGCGGGGTGTTGAACAGTCTGATGTCCGATGGGTCCTGTACATACATCCGTGCCAGTGCAGTGCCTTTTACCACCTGAAGCTGATGCAGCTTTATTGTCTTAATGGGTAGGGCCGATATACGTTCCGCATGAGTCATAAAGTCCTGCTCTGTCTCGCCGGGAAGACCAAGAATAAGATGTGCTCCTGTATCTATGCCACGCTCATTAAGGTCATTGATGCAATCCACCGCACATTGATAGGTGTGATGGCGGTTTATTAGTTGGAGTGTGCGGTCAAGTGTGGATTCTACACCTATTTCAACTAATAGGTGAGGGTGGTCCTGCGGTGCCTTGCGCCCGAACCTTTGTTCAAACCAATCGGCCAGATCTGGCTTTATGCTGTCCGGGCGTGTGGCAATTACCAAGCCTTTAACTCCTGGATATTGCAGCGCTTCCTCATACAATCCTATTAGTTTATCTGTGGGGCCGTAGGTATTGGTATATGATTGGAAATATGCCAGATAACCCCAGCATTCTCCCTTGCGGCTGTTGAACTTTATACCTTTCTCCAACTGTGCGGTAATGCTGCCGGACAAATCATTGGCTGCGTATGAGGGATTGAACGACAAGTTGTTGCAGTATATGCATCCGTCACGTCCCAAAGTTCCGTCGCGGTTAGGGCAACCCAGTCCCGCATTAACCGCAATCTTGATTACCCGCCCGAGAAACACCCCGCTCAGGTAGTCACCTAATGTAAACATCAATAGATGAGTTTGGTAATCAGGGTTGCTACTATCGTGCTGGTTATTACGCTCACAAGACCGGGCATCATGAACGAGTGGTTGAGCAGATATTTACCTATCCTGGTGGTGCCGGAGCGGTCAAAGGTGACCGTTGCAATATCGGACGGATAGTTTGGTATAAAGAAGTATCCGTAAACCGATGGCAAAACACCCAGAAGCACAGGACCGGGAATGCCCAGCGAGTAGGCCAGAGGCAACATGGCCACAACTACGGCGCCTTGGCTGTTGACCAATACTGATACCGCAAAGAACACCAGCGCAATTGCCCACGGATATTTGCTTACGATGCCTTCCAGACTTGATTGCATCATAGGCAGATAGTTGCTGAAATAGGTATCGGCCAACCATGCTATTCCGTAAATGGCTATTACGGCAACCATACCAGACTGCCATACATTGCCAATGATTGCCTGGCGCGGATTGGCCTTGGCAAATATGATCATCAATGCAGCAGCTGTAATCATCACAATCTGGATGATGATGTTCATGCCGATGGGCTTGGTGCCTACCACAGGACGGATATCGTGGCCTATTATCTGGAAGAAAGAGTAAAGAGTGATGACCAGAAGTGCGCCCAGAAAGATGTAGACTGACATCTTGGCGCTCTTGGTGACCTCCTTGTCAAGCAGGGATGCGGTCTCGCCGTACATGTACTTGTACATCTTGGGGTTGGCCTTGCGCTCCTGGAATACGGGATCCTTGTCCAGGTCCTTGCCCCGCTTGTAAGAGCAGAGCGCAGCTGCCATCAGTCCGCACAGACATGCCGGAATGGTTACAGCTATTACCTGAAGGTTGTTTATGTCAAATCCATTGTCGTTGCTTATTATTACGAACGATGCCACAGCTGCAGCAATAGGCGAGCAGGTAATACCCACCTGTGATGCGACCGATGCCACACCGCAGGGACGCTCCGGACGTATTCCTTTTTTCAAAGAGATATCACAGATGATAGGCATAAGCGTATATACCACGTGACCGGTTCCTACCAGGACGGTAAGGAAGAATGTGCATAAGGGAGCCAGGAATGTGATATGCTCGGGGTGCTTGCGTAGCAGTTTCTCGGCCAGTTGTATTAGCCAATCCATACCTCCTGCAGCTTGCATGATTCCGGCGCATGTGACGGCGGCAATTATGATGTAGATTACATCGGTGGGCGGATTTCCAGGTTTCATGCCGAAACCCAGGACCAGAATGGCCAGACCTATTCCCGATATGGCACCAAGTGCAAGACTTCCATAGCGTGAACCCACATAAAGCGCTGCCAATACAATAAGCAGCTGGAGAATCATTACAAAACTCATATGCAGAAAATCAATGTTCGTTTAACAGTAAGGAATGGAAGACAGGACGGATGGGTGGGACAGGCTCGCCCATCATCTTTTCTACGCAGAGTATTCGTAAAATAGAGTACGGGAGAATCTGCTTGTTGAATTCCTCGACGTTTACATCGGCCCCGTAATAGGCCTTTACAAAGAGGTCCCAGAATTTGGTCGATACGACTTTGGTTATGTGGTAGAGTTCCATTTCCACCTCTTCTGGAATGAAACAGCACTGCAGATAGATTATGCCCATGTCAAACATGGGGCTGCCGGTGCTGAACTCGCTCAGGTCGATGAGGTACTGACGGCTGCTCTCGTCAAATATCACGTTGCCGATGTGCAGGTCACCGTGAAGAGCAGTATTTGCATCGGGCAGGGTGCTGATAAACTGGATTATGCCGCTGCGTTCATCATCGGTCAGGAAGGGATTCTCCTTTATATAGTCGGTGTACTGGTCCTTGATGGTTGGAAAGAGCCCGGTAGGGGGTACGGTTGAGTGCAGTTTCTTGCAGAGTTCTGCAAACTCTACTGCATACTGCTCCATAAGCTCCGGATGGTAACTGAGAGCACGGGCGTATGACAGCTTGCCGTGAATGCGCTTATACTGGATGCCCAGCCGGCCGTCGGTGGTGCGTACAACCTGACCGGGTTCAGGGCAGGGTAGTCCTATCTGACGGACCTTGCATGCACGTTCATACTCGTCAAGCCCCATTTTCTCCAACTGTGTGGAGTAGAGCTTGAGCAGGATATCTGGATCATCCTTCTTGATATAACTCTCACCGAGCTTTCCGCCTCCGGAGAGCTCATAGTCCTTTAGGTCAATAATTATAGGTTTCATTCCACAAATATAGAAAAAAGGTGCCATTGGGGACCCCAATGGCACCTTTTTTCTTATCTTCGCGGTATGTATGACTTTGATGAGATAGTGGAGCGCAGGGGGACCGGCAGCTTCAAGTATGATAATCTTAAGGAATTCTTTGGGCAGGATAACCTGATGCCGCTATGGGTGGCCGATATGGATTTCCGCACTCCGGATTTCATAATCGATGTTCTACGTCAGCGTCTGGAGCATCCGGTGCTGGGCTACACCATGATCCCGGCCGATTATTTCAGCACCATATCGGGATGGGTGGAGTCACTTCACGGATGGAAAGTCAATCCGGACCATATACGATACATCCCCGGGATAGTGAAGGGAATCTGGCTGGCAATGGACTGTTTCCTAAAGCCTGATGAGAAGGTTGTCATTCAGACTCCGGTCTATCATCCGTTCCGTCTTGTACCCACAGGAATGGGGCATAAGGTGCTTTACAATCCGCTCATTCCTGTTTATGAGGATGGTCTGGGGCATATTGACTATATGCACACGCTGGATACTGACCGCCGGCTTACGGGTTATAAGATGGACCTGGACCTGCTTGAAGAGCAGTTCTCTGACCCTAAGGTCCGCATGATGGTGTTATGTAACCCGCAGAATCCGTCAGGCATCTGCTGGGACCGTGAGACTCTTGACTGCGTGGCAATGCTTGCCGTCAAACACAACGTCATTGTGGTGTCCGATGAGATTCACGCCGAAATGGCGCTCCCGGGACACCGCCATACGCCGTTTGCATCGGTATCGGAAACTGCTGCATCATGCTCCATAACGTTTATGGCACCATCCAAGACCTTTAATATAGCGGGTGTGGTGACGTCATACGCAATCGTGCCCAACGACAGCCTGCGCCGCAGGTTCTTCCATTTCCTGGAGACAGGCGAACATGACAGCCCCAACATATTCTCGGCCATAGCCACAATGGCCGCTTACAAGCAGGGGGCACAGTGGCGCAGCGAGATGCTCAGTTACGTGAATCAGAACATAGAGTTTGTGGACGGCTGGCTGAAAGAACATATCCCCGCAATCCGATGCCTGAAACCCCAGGCATCATTCCTGGTTTGGCTTGACTGCCGTTCATTAGGACTGCCCCAGAACCGCCTGCTGGAGCTGTTTGTAAATAAGGCCGGGTTGGCCCTGAACAGCGGCACCATATTCAGCAGCGTCCTGCCCGACGGAACTCCGGGCCCCGAAGGCCGCGGATTCATGCGTCTGAACGTGGGCTGCCCCCGCTCTGTTCTCCGTACCGCTTTGGAGCGCCTTTATGCAGTAATGCCTTGACATGCAGTAATGCGTTTACTGTGGGGCATTTTATCAGCCTTAAAGATGAGGTTATTCCAGATCTTCTATGAACTTGTCAAAATCTGACATTATTGTTTTGTCCTGAATGCGGCGGAACTTTTCATATTCAGCCAGAGCTTTGGCCTCTGCTTCTTCATGTGAAATTTTTCCAATCCCAGAGATGATATCGTAATCGCTGATAGTCAGATATTTTTCAAGAATTTCCGTCCAGTCTTTCATTGTGGTAATTATATGCCTGCGTGCCCGGTCTTCGGCAACATCAAGAAAAGCAGTAGTCAGCAGGTTCAGGCTATTCACTTCCTTCTCAGACAGATAGTTCTTGGCTATGGTCACATCACTCTTTATTACACGCCCGTCAGGAGCGTTTTTCCAGGTCATAAGACCCATATACGGCTTATTGGCATCTGCGCGTTCATGAATAATCTCAGCTGCAGTCTGATGTGTTACTGCATAGTGCATCATGTTCTGGACTGTGCTGTAGAAAGACTTGGTGGCATCGGCTTTTGGGTCATAGTCGCTGCTGCATTCCGCGTAAATATCGGTTATTTTCTGGTAGTAACGTCGTTCCGACGTGCGGATCTCACGAATGCGTTCAAGCAGTTCCTCAAAGTAGTCCGCTCCAAATGGATCCTTGCCTTTAAGTCGCTCATCGTCCATCACGAATCCCTTGATGATGTACTGCTTCAATACCTCTCTAGCCCAGCGGCGGAATTGCGTGGCCTCATAGCTGTTTACACGGTAACCTACAGCTATGATTGCATCCATATTATACATCAGGACGGGGCTCTCGTTGCAATTGTCCGATGGAATTAAAATTTTTTTAATTGCTGTGGACAATTGCAACTCTCCGCTTTCATCTATCTGTTTCAGATGATAGTTGATATTGGGAATAGTAACTCCAAATAGGTCTGCCATACGCTTCTGAGACAGCCAAAACGTCTCGTTGCTGAACACAACGGTAACATTAACCTTTCCGGTGGTAGAACGGTACATCAGCACATTTCCCTCAATGCTTGTAGCCAGTTCTATAGATGTCATATTATCCGTAAAATACTCAATGGCAGCCTTAACCAGCGGTTTTTTTCGGTCAGCATTCATGACTATGGCGGTGCAGGCAGTCCTTGACAGCAGAACAGACGTGACATTCCTGTAACCGCTGTTGTGCAGCTGTGCCATCTCGTCAATTGACACAATGTGTTCCTTCAAATCAACTCCTTTCTCCTTTTGCAAAAAAGGCGTGACCTTATCAATCAGTCGCTCAAAGTTCCAGTACTTCTGATATCCAAGCAGCCGGGCCAGTTTGCGTGAGTTCCACCACTCACGTCCCTCCTTATCCGTCTCCTTAATGGCATCGAAGGGAGATAGGAGGTTGGAAATAACATCTTCATTCATTATAATATCAGTTCCTTGTCAGCTTCGTTAGAACAAAGCTGTTTCCTTACTGCGAAGATACGCAAATTTGCATGCAAAAACAAGAGATTACAAGCTTGTAATCCCTTGATTTTTTTTGTTTTGTTTCATATTGCATTCCTTTTTTACTGCGAAACAGTTCGGTTACTGTTTATCCCTTTTCTTGTGCCAAAGATTCTTCATCCAACCTCCATAAATTCTGTAAGGAACTTGTAAATGAAGGGATGAACACTATATTGACCACTCTTTACAAACGTAACTTGAGGTAATTTTAGAACCTTTCCAATGAAGTTCATATCAATAGGCTTCTCGTTTAATCTGACAGCACTGCGTATTAAGACGGATTTATCGAGATGATAATTAGAAATCCCATTTTTCTTTCCTACGTAGAATTTGCATATAGATACATTACTTGGTTCCTTAAAACACTTCACTCCTGCATAGTTGATTAAGCCATTACCGCTATCTTTTCCTTTGGATACACGTAATACTATACCACACTCTGAAAGATGATTTCTCATTTTAATCCCATCAGTTCCACGTCCCTTGATTAGTGAGCATAGATCTTTTAAGGAGAATGAATCTTTATCCTTCAGAGTTTCCATTATGTTCAATACATATTCTTTACTACAGTCAGCCGAATTGATCAGTGGTAATAATTCTTTTGAAGAATATTTCTTCTTGGGATTTATTTGTTTTACCACTCTGTCAAGTTCTGTCATTTCGGGTAGCAGTATCTCATTCGACATCTTGAATGCATACATATCTTCATAATCTTTCCAAACGAGAAACTCAATGCCAGAGTCTATTTTGTCTAAATAGTTTTTCTTTAAAAATGAGGATTTTATAGCAGCATCCTCATATGTGTCAGGATAATTAAATCTTTTCCTTTCAATAGTTCCATCTGTTTTTACCTTGATAACATAATATTTGTCATTCTTATCTCTTTTTGCAAAGTAAATATCTTCCGAGAATCCATATACGCTCCAATCCACAATATTAATAAGTCCATTATTTATATCATCTTTAATGATTGCTTCAGAAAGAATTACATTCATTGCCTCTTCAGTGAGTTCCCTGTCTGTGATATGCTGTACATGGTATCCTTTTGTCTTATTATAGGGATCTTCTCCGCTCGTATATGCATCTTTATCTTTAATAAGTACAAAATTAAATTTGTCAATTTCAACCACATCCGTTACAGCAAACTTAATTCCTCTGGAAGTCAATTCTCCCATAATATGTGATAATAAAGTCTTGCCTTCATCACCCAATGTGTTGATGATATTCAGGCCTTTGCTGTTATAGCGATCTTTGTAATTTCGTCCCTCAACTGCCTGAATCTCGCGGTCGTTCATGGTAATATCCTTAGCGTCATATTCTGTCCAATTAAAAACAACCAATCCGGGGTAAGCTTCTTCCATATCTTTTTTGAACTGATACATCACTCCATATTTGGAAGTTTCATAACGGTTCTTGTCACTGAAATCTAATGCTCTAATTTGGGAATTCCAACCGAGACTTTGCTTGACGTACACAATTTGGTGTTTGTCAACTTTGGTCTGTTTTTTTAGTTGGCTTGTCTTTTCATCGAACACCAATTTAGTGTCGTTGTTTTGGTAATAATTGTCCTTAGAAGACATATAAGTTTCAACAACCGCTGTTATGGTATTATCTTCATTGAAGGATATGTTTAAGCACCATATCCTGTCCATATCGTTCGTTTTATATCTCCATTTTTTATTGAAATAATATAATCTGCCAGTCAGATTGTTGTACATTACGGCTTTACTGTAATTGTTGTGAAGCCCATTCATAAGTAGTTGGAAAAGTGTCCTCTGCTGATAGTCTTCATTGAAGCTCTTTTGAAGCATTACATCAACTAACGGCTGATTGTAATCCTGATTGAGAATCTCGTGTAGTTCATCAGCGGTAATTTGATTCTTGTCGAACAGCATAAATGCTTTTTTCCCATATGTATATACAACAGCCTTGACCTTGTGTTCGGGCTCAAAATCCATATCCAGAATATTTTTGTCAAATATCTGTCCCTTATATTTGATGTAAAATACGTCATAGAGTGACAGTATTCTTTCTATATTCAGACTGAAGTTGATTTTGTTCGTTCTAATCTTCATAAGTCAAACCTCTTTTATATATTTAAGCATGTCATGAGCAATCTTAACATTCTCATCAACCAAATATGGAATTGTTATTATCCGTTCGTCAGCTGAGATATTGGCATTTGAGTCTGAATCTTTCAGGATTCCTATTATATAAACTCTTTGCGCCCCAATTCTTTCCATCTTCCTGCGAATCTCTGACATAACTGCGTCTTTGTCATTATAAGACGCAGAACTAATCTTCCAATGTTTGAAATCTATATAGACGTTGGTAAGGTCCTCAATTCTATAGTCGAAGTATTCAAACTGACTGCCATCCCGTATCTCCTCTAATTTCAAAGATGTTGAGTTTTCTATAATAAACCGTCCACAGACCTCACCCAATGCACCTTTGTATATATTGGTATACAAGGCTGGTGACATGATGTATTTTTTTGCCTCAAAATGTTCCGCATATCCTTTCTCCTTGAACATTTCTCGAATACCTTTGATGTTTAGAAGCGTTTGCAATCGAGCATCGTCTTCACTACATCTGTGAACGACTAATCTGCCGTAATCATCCTTAATTATTTGTTTGCTATTCCTAAAGGAGTGTTCATCAGTAAACCAAACGTGAATATTACGATAACTGTTGTCATTAACGGAGAAAAGATATTTTGACAGAGGCTGAACCCCGTTGATATAATATGCACGCAAATCGTTATTAGCAAGATCTTCTTCATTCGCAGTAGGATGCTTTAATACCAATTCTCTGAGTTCTTTCCATAACCGCATATCATTTTCACTCCATTCACCCTTGAAGCTTCTCTTGATAGTGCTCAGAATCTTGCCCGATACCTGAACGGAAATAGTGTTTGCGCGCAGCATTGCTAATTGCAACTGCTTGTCTACGCCTGAATTCAAGTCTTTCGTGTTTAGCATTCTGCCTATAGATTTAACTTCTTCCGAATTGAAATCTGCCATCAAGGTCTTATGGTCTAATTGGCGTAACACTTTCTCATAAATGTAAATGCTGATATGCCGATTGCGCATACAGGTCCTCCCCATTCGTCCAACTGCCTGTATGACATCTCTGGTAATATGAAGTTTTATGCTTTGAGCATCATTCAGTGAAGCATTGCATTTGGGGCGAATATTTTGAAGACTGTTAAAGCCTGCTTTTATGAGTTCACGCTTCGTCTCAACACTTATCTCATAGTTTCCAAAACACTCCATAATTTGCATCAGATGAAACATATTTTTTCTGAGGTCGAAATGTTTCACATCGTTGATATTCTCTGTTAAATAAGTGATGTCATCCAAATAGATGCTATCTATATCTCGTTCTTCTTTTTCATAATCGTAAGAGTGAGGAATAGTCACAATATTATCTCTATACGATTCATTGACTGGATATTGAAGGTTTTGACCTGCACCGACCGTTTGATATGATGAGAAGATAATGATTTTTTCACCGTTCTTCAGTCGTTCATAAATGTGCTCTTTTGTTTCGTCAAAGTTGCTACTAGTTAGTATAACAGACTGAATCGCACCTTGTTTTTCTAAACCTGCATCTATGTTAACCATATCTATGATGTAGTCCAACACATTTTTCTTCAATGTACTACCCTCAGATTCTTTCGGTAATGCTTTGCCTAGATACAACAATGTCTGTTGGCCTTTTTGCTTTGCGAACAATCTTATTACAAATGCCAGCCTTATGTATTTGTTTGCATAGTAAGAACATTTTTCCTCGCCAAGTTCTGATGTTTCGAGTTCTATCTTGTTAAGACATAATTTTGCGCTCTCTTTGTTTGTGAAACAATGTATTAGCCTCTCTTTAATTAGCTCATCATCTTCAGGAACATTACTTACTTCAATTCCTATTTCATTACGGTATGGCTCATTGCGCTTATCAAGTTCTTTTTGAATATAATTTGTCAATTCCACATCTTCTTCTGGAAGAGAATGGAAATCATCCTTTAACACATCCTTTAGATAGTCACGGCAATAGTTCCCTGTTGCTGATGGTATGGCGGCTGTGGCAGATATGGCAAATACCAATGCGTTTTCTGCTATAAATGCCATGATACTTTCAGGAGTATCTTTTATTTTAACCATGTTCATCATCGTGTCATCGTTATTGGCATCATTGTCCTCCAATTCAAATATTGTAAAACCGTTGGCAAAATACGTATATGGTAAACGTTGTCCTTCACGCATTGCCTGCATATTCATTTTTGAATAATAACTGAAGATAATTCTTTTTTCCTGTTTATCTGAAAGAAACTTGTCAATAATCGAGTAGGCTGCATTGTCTATAGTCATCATGTCCAACTCTAAACCATCTTTAGCCATACGCTCCTTTCGCTTGGCGTTTTCCTTAATCATATAGGCGTTTGCCCATCGCCATATGAAATATGAGAAACGTTTCATAAAAGCGTCTACTTTGCGCAACAGATCCTGTATAGCCACGTCTCCATCTCGAGAAGAACCGCTTTCGCCTTTGATGATGCTCATCCTGTGACGAGCTTTATCCTTTTGAGCGAAAATGGTATATTTACCTTCTTCCAATATGGTTTGAAATTGAGAGTCATAAAATAGGAAATTCTTTTTTCTATCAACTAAGCCATCTTCTTGTCGATAAGACAGCCCCAGATGAAATCTTTCGTACAATTCATTGGCATGATAAATTATGCTATTATAAAAGTCTTGGAGATTATGGTCATCTTCATGAAGGGCATCCAGTAAGTCATTGGAAAAACGTTCCGAGTGGAGAGTGTTATGTACACTCCTGAAGACTCGGACTAAATCTAAACGTTCTCTAAGTTGTTCTTCTATGATTTCATCTTTCACATCTTTCTTTGTGGCATCATATTCATCAATGAAAAGAACGACCCCATTCAGAAACTCTTCGGTCAACAAACTGTTGCCAGATCCAGCCAATGGCGAAAGGCCAGAAAGCAGCTTCCGCATAGACATAAAGATGACCTTCTTCTCGTCTATAAAGATATATGGATATAATTTCCCTATCCATTGAAATTCCGACTTCTTTTTTATCGCCCTTTTTTGTTCAACAGAGGTTCTAAAGTTTTCACGTAGAATACTTTGGATATGCTTCCTAAAGACTTGCTCATCTTCGTTGACACGTTCTTTCAGTTCTTGGATAAAGTCAACATCGTCGGATGACTTCTCTTTCTTGGCTTGTAATGTCTTTAGACGGTCAAGTCGCTTAACAATTTGGTGAAACGTATCATCCTTGAACTTTTCTGGAATCTTAGAAAGACCACCGGTAGCATGAAAATCAATGAGAGAGTCAATATTAGATTTAAGCAAAAGCACATCATTGTCGAAATCTCCCTTATAATACTTTCTCAGTTTCTCTACGGGCAGATTCTTCTTGAGCGTAGTAGTAAAAATAATCCTTTTCACATCTGAAAAAGAATTTGTATTCCTATCCGTCATCATTGACATGGCTTGCATGACGGCATGAGTTTTACCAAATCCTGTTGGAAGAGGAATCTCTATCAGCCCTCTTTTATTTGATCTCTTTACAAATTCGCAAATTGCATTTGCTAAAATATTGTTTTCTCCCATAATGATTGTTCTTTCTTGTAGGACCACTTTGCTATGTTGCCAGCCTTCTTCTGTCACAGCCTTCTCGCTATGGTATTACTTGATGGTGTATTTGCCACAATATTCAGAATCAAAAATGCTGGTATATGTATGCACTATCTTACCATTACATGTTGCTACCCAATTGCCCAGGAACGCTACGTTCTGTATTACGCCATCATCGGATGCCGTAACGTCTATCAGCATTGAGCAGGTTCATTCTGTCTGATACTGTTTGTATTTCATCTTTTTTTAGATTATAGTTATTCAAGTTCTACTGCGGGCCAGCCGTAGTCCTGGTAGTAACGGTAGGGCAGGTTGTGGGATTGCACGTACTCGCTCAGCTGTTCGCGGCGCACGGCCTCACGGACATTCTGGTTGGAACTCATATTCTGGTAGATGTCAAAATGGTCGCGGAATATGCGTTTGGCGCTGGGCAGGTTGTCGGATCCGTCGGCCACTTGTACAAATGATGTGACCTTATAAGAATTGCTGTCGGTCTTGTCTAATGTCATCAGGCCCGGATGGCTGCCGCCCGAAATGCATTTAAGGGTATCGGCCGATACGTTATACCAGAATACCCAGAAATCACCCCAAACCTGGTCATTCTCCTCATTTACAATCATGAGAGTGGGGACGCAAATCTGTCCCTGACGGTATTGTGAGCCTATCTCACTCACCAGATAGTCGCTGATGGCCAGGCGTATGGCCTGTTCCTGGCGGTTGTTGGCTATGTATTGGATACAGTGTTCCTTGTGACCATCAAAATCACTCATCAGCCACTGGCCGTCTACCTTCTCCATGTAGAGCTGATGCTCCTCTATATCGGTCTCCTCATCAAAAGAGCCGTCCTCCCACATCTGGCGCACGCTGATGGTTGCAATGGCATGTGTGGGGTCAGTCTTATCTACCTTGACCACTTCATAATCGGCAATGGTGCCGCCGTTTCCTGTCACAAAATAGAAGAGCCACTCGTGGTCCATAGCCTCATGGCTGGGCAGATGGTTGAACATTGTGTCCAGTACGGTGTAGAAGTCAGTTGTAAGATAGTCACGTGACTTTTCCAAGAGCTGGTGGTCCGGGATATATCCGCACAGTTCAAATGCGCGCTGCTGCAGTTGTTTCTGCGTATCAGTGCAGGCTGCAGTCAGCAGCAGGCACACCACTATCAAAAGATATTTTTTCATTTCATTCCTGTGTTGTGCATTATGAATGCGTAGATATCAGCCTGTTCTTCAAGGGCTTTGCTGAGTGGCTTGCCACCGCCGTGACCGGCCTTGGAGTCGATGCGGATAAGCTGCGGTTTGGGGCCTGCATTGCATCTTTGCAGGGTGGCTGCGAACTTGAACGAATGGGCAGGAACCACGCGGTCATCGTGATCGGCAGTGGTGACCAGTGTGGCTGGATAGCTTGTGCCGGGTTTGAGGTTGTGGAGTGGGGAGTAGCCGTAAAGGTAACGGAACATCTCCTCGGAGTCCTCGGATGTGCCGTAGTCAGGTGCCCAGTTCCAGCCTATGGTGAACTTGTGGTAACGCAGCATGTCCATCACACCAACCTCAGGTATTGCAACCGCAAACAGTTCCGGACGCTGAGTCATGCATGCTCCCACCAGAAGACCGCCGTTTGATCCGCCCACGATGGCAAGCTTGCTGCTTGATGTGTAACCCTGGGCAATGAGCCATTCGGCTGCAGCTATAAAATCATCGAACACGTTCTGTTTCTGCATCTTGGTGCCGGCCAGATGCCATGCCTCGCCATACTCACTGCCGCCGCGCAGGTTAACTTGGGCGTAGATGCCTCCAGCCTCCAGATACGGTATGCGGCTTGAAGAGAATGACGGGGGCAGTGATATGTTGAATCCGCCGTAACCGTACAGATATACCGGGTTGCTGCCGTCCAGCTTTATACCCTTTTTATATGTCAGGAACATGGGAATGCGGGTGCCGTCCTTGGAGTTGAAGAACACCTGCTTAGACTCATAATCTGAAAGATCAAAGTTTGTTTTGGGCTGCTTATAGACCTCACTGTTGCCGGTTTCAATATTCCAGAAATAGATTGTTCCGGGAGTAGTGAAACTGGAGTATGAGTAGTAGCACCAGGGTTCATGAATCTTTGAAGAGAAGCTGGCGCTGCCCACACCGGGAAGATTCAGCTCCTCAACTTTGCGGCCGTCATTGCGGTCATACAGGTATGCATGTGTGGAAGCATCCTCCGAGTAAAGTGCTATGATGAAACCGTCAGTTATGAAATTGACATCGTCCAGAACGCTCTCTCCTTCAGGGATAAGGTCCTTCCAGACGGTGGGATTATTTATGTCGGTTGCAACCAGCTTGTTCAGAGGGGCGTCAACATTGGTGTACAGGTATATTTTCTCTCCATCGGTCTCTACCTGATAGCAGGTGTTCTTCATATCCTTGGTTATCTGGACAAACTCCTTGCTTTTTGCATCGGGGCGCAGGTCCATCACGTAAAGGTTGTTGCCTATATCGGCTCCGTCCTCATAGAGGAACAGCATGGTCTCCTCTTCATTGACCGATGCCTGATAGAAGCGCAGCGGCTCTTTCTCGTTCTGATAGAACAGTTTGTCTTGAGACTGCGGTGTGCCGACTTTGTGATAGTAAATCTTATGGCCTTCATTCTTGCCGCTGTAGGCGTGCTCATCGGTGGGCTTATCATATGCGCTGTAGTAGAAACCGTCCTTGTACCATGCCGCAGTGGTGAATTTGGCCCATTCTATGTGGTCACTGAGCAGTTTGTGGTTGGCTACGTCCATAAGGAAAATCTCCTCCCAGTCACTGCCGCTGCGGGATATGGTGTAGGCCATATATTTGCCATCATGTGAGAAATAGGTGCCCTTGAGTGCAACTGTGCCGTCATCGCTCAGGGTGTTGGGGTCCAGGAATACATGTGGCTCTGACTGCGGGGTGTCCAGCTCATAGAGTACGCTCTGGTTCTGAAGGCCGTCATTGCGGAAATAGTACCACTTGCCGTTATTCTTGCGTGATGGCAAACCAACCTTCTCATAGTTGGCTACTTCAGTAAGGCGCTTGAGCAGTTTCTTGCGCTCAGGAAGCTTGCTGAGATAGTGGTTTGTCACCTTGTTCTGGGCCTGGACCCATGCGGCGGTCTCATCGGACGCATCGTCCTCAAGCCAACGGTAGGGGTCAGGTACCTCTGTGCCGAAATAGTTGTCAACTGTGTTGTCTTTACGCGTCACGGGAGTCTTGGGCGCACAGGCGTCAAATATCATTGATGCCATAATGATTGAGGGTATAAAAAATCTTTTCATGTGTACAAAGTTAGCAAAATAGTGCCAAAGGGGACGGTTCTTTTTGGCACCGTTTTGAAAAAGGGCCAAAAAGAACCGTCCCCTTTGGCACTATTTTGCTATATTTGCAGCGAGTTACGGCAGAGTGTGCCGTAGCAAGTGTGCTTGGAACCACTATAAAAACAAGTAAAATGTCAGAAAAAACTAATTCTGCGGGGCAGCGCGGGCTGTCCGTCACGTTCGTGGTATTGGCAGTGACGTTCTGTGTCTGCCTTATTACATCAAATCTTTTTGTGCCAAGGCTTTGGCGGGTAGGGAATACCTGGATGCAGCTTTCCGGGGCTGTAGTCATTTTCCCTATATCGTATATTATCAACGATTTGATGACCGAAGTTTATGGTTACCGCAAGGCCATGAAGGTTATCTGGATGGGTTTCGCCATGAGTGCATTCGTGGCACTGGCTGCAGGTCTTGTAAGTATCCTGCCGGCTCCCATTGATCCTGAGAACCAGGCTGTGGCCAATAGTTTCAATCATCTGTTTGGACTCATTCCGCGCACTACGGCCGCATCGCTTGTGGCATTCATACTTGGATCACACATGAACGCCTGGGTGCTGTCAAGCATGAAGATCGCCACCAAAGGTAAGGGTTTTGGCTGGAGAGCGGTTGTATCAAGTATTGTAGGTGAATTGTCGGACTCCATCATTTTTTATCCGCTCGCGTTCATCGGAGCTATGCCTTTCAGGACAATCCTGTCAATAATAGTGACTCAGGTGACTGTGAAGACTCTGTATGAGGTGGTTATCCTGCCTGTTACTGCGCTTATCTCACGTAAGCTCAAGGCAAAAGAGGGTATTGACACCTTTGACTATGACATCAAGTACAATCCTTTTAAGATTAAAATAGAAGAATAAGATATGTCTGAGAACCGTAAAGAGGAGGGCCTGGTAGCCCTTGGTGGAAAGACCACATATTCAAATGAATACAATCCCGGCCTGCTTGAGGCCTTTGAGAACCTTAACCGGGAGAATGACTACTGGGTGCGCTTTAACTGCCCCGAGTTCACTACTTTGTGTCCTATAACCGGCCAGCCTGACTTTGCCGAGATCCGCATCAGCTATATCCCTGATGTCAAGATGGTTGAGAGCAAGTCACTCAAGCTCTATCTGCACAGTTTCCGTAATCACGGCGGATTCCATGAGGATTGCGTGAACCGAATAATGAAGGACCTTATCAGGCTGATGGATCCCAAGTACATCGAGGTGACAGGTTTCTTTGTGCCCCGCGGCGGCATATCTATCTATCCTTACGTGAACTACGGCCGTCCCGGCACAAAGTATGAGAAGCTTGCCGAGCAGAGAATGGAAACTCATGAGTAAGACAGAGTTTGTATTGAATTGGCTGGAGGAGCACGGGATAGAGTATCAGGTGCACTACCACCCGCCGTTGCCCACCATTGAGGATGCGTTGGCTTATTGGAAAAACATTGATTCCACGCACTGCAAGAACCTGTTTTTCCGCAACCACAAGGGCAACCGCCATTATATGGCCAGCTTTGAGTGCCACAAGAACCTGGACATTCATGGGCTGGAGCACATTGTGCGTCAGGGCAAGCTCAGTTTTGCCAGCCCTGAGCGTATGGACCGATGCATAGGCGTTACTCCAGGATCAGTGTGCGCTTTCGGACTGATTCACGATATGAATCTTGTTGAACACCCGGCCATTATAAAACCAGACGGAACACGTGATTTTGGCTGGATAAAAGGTGACGTGAACCCAAAGGAACTGTTTGACAACGGCCATCGCGTAAAATACTTTTTGGATGCCGACCTGCGCACTGCGCCCAAAGTATCTTTCCATCCATGTGAAAACACAGCCAGTGTTGTAATCGATAACGCCGGCTTTATGCGCTTCCTGGAACTTTGGGGTGGTGAGGTGGAGTGGATTCCTGTTTCTCAATAGGAACCTGAATGAATTGGTTTTACTTGCAACTGATTATTATGCGGCGATACGCGGTAAGGTTGAATGGACCATCATCGTGTATCTCGCATATCAGGTGGTAAGTCTTGCCTTGGGAATTATCGGGTACTGTGACTGATACTTTTGCTGTCTCCTGATTGTCTATTGCTGGATAAGCGGCTTCATCCGGGAACTCCTGGAACCACCAGTTGAAGGTTAGTTTATCACTATCCGTGTCAAAAGATGCTGATGCATCAAACTTGAGTATCTGGCCGGGCTTGGCCGTAATATCCATAGGTTTGAGGTCTTGCGTGCCGTTTATTACGGCAACAGGATTATGGTTGCCTGTGCCGGTATCGGCCCATTGCATACGGGCTGCAAAGTCATTGAACTCATCGGGATAGAACTTGTGCTCATAACGGTTTGATATATCCTTGAGCGGTTGCTCCCAGTTAGTCCAGGCGTATGTCTCACGGTCAGGGGATATGCCAAACTGATGACAGCCACCCCAACCAATCTGGGTGGGGTCATCGGGATCGTTAAGGCCATTGGGCATTACGTGAAGCATGCTGGGGGTATCGCCCTCAACACCCCACAGGAATTTGGGATAGACCTTTCCCATAGCGCCCTTGCCTTGAATCTGGCTTTCATACTTATCCCAGTTTGCCTTACCCAGATCATTCTGGTTGAGCCAGGCGCTCTCATCCCAGACTAACATCAGATCCTGTGAGTAATCACGCCTGAGCCATTGGTGTGAGCTGTATGCGCGGTTCATGCGCATGCTCCATTGCATATCCTGGTCTGTGATGGTGTAAAGGCGGAATTTGTTCAGGAACTTCTTCAACTCCTCGGGGCTGCGCTCCTGCTTGATGCGCCATACGGCCTGGGCAAATGTGTTGGCGCCTCCCCATGAGCAGAGCCATATTGGGCGGTCATCATCCTCATCGGCCAGGCGTATAAGCAGATTGCTGCCGGGTGAGTCATTATCGGGGCCAATCACTCCTATGCCGGCACGGGTGCTGCCCATCATGGCACGACTGCTAATATATTCATAGCTGGGCCAGTAGCCAAGCTCCTGCTTGCCGTTTTCCTGCTCAATGCTCTGGAATCCGCTCTGATTGGAGCGCTTCATAAGGTTCTGCACATCAATCTTGTATGCATCTATAACGCGAGTCAGATAGATAGCCCAGTCTGCCGGGTAGGGGTCACAGTTCCAGCCAATTGTGGTGATTATGCCCTCTATCTCAAAACGGTCAGCATATGACATGAGTCTAACGGCCGATTCATTGTCATCAGGCTCAACCTCTGCCGGCCCGATATCGGTCATAATCACAATCCTGGGCTTCAGTACACTTGAAGGTTCTGATTGTTTTTCAGAACAGGATACAAATGTTGCACACAATGCTAGTGCAATGCCAACTATGCGGTTTATAGCTTTCATATTTGTCGTAATGTGTTACTCCTGTGAGCGGCGCCAGGCAAAATACTCGTCAAGCACCCACATGGCGCTTTCTGATGCCACCGGAGCGGGATGGGGACCTTCACCTGTAAGTACCATCACCTGTGAGTTCTCGTTCTTGAACAGCGGCCATACGGGCAAATCTGCATCCTTTTTCTTTCCATTGGGATCACAGTCTTTTGCAAAGTTGGTCCAGTACTTGAGCATATACTTGGCAAGTGCCTGGTCGGTAGGATTGTTGGTGTTGGGGCGCAGGCTCTGGAACACAAAATCCACATCCTGTCCGTGCGGTGAACGGTGGCCGTAGCGGCGGTCCCCCTGACGGTACATGGGATCCTGGTCAAAGTAGTACATATAGACGGGCTGCTTGCCTGTCTTGTTCTGGAGTCTGCCCCAGGTCCAGGTACCCCAGCCGAATGCGGCGTCACGACCCAGGTCACGTGCGGTTTTGCCTACCTTACCATTCTCCAGCGGGTATACGGCCAGCAGCTTGTCGGCATAATCATCATAACGCTCACGTGTTGCGGCAATATGCTCATCAGGATTCTCTGTAAACCCGAAACTGTCACCCTCATCAGAATTATAGCCAATGAGCAGAGCCACATCGTTGTAGTTGCCTGCCTCATACATCTTGTATTGGTCATCGGGGATAACGTAACCATCAACGATAGGCCAGGCACCGCCTGTAACCACAGTCTGACGGCTCAGGTCGGCAGCACTCAGTGCACGCAGGTCGGCTGCGGTCTTGGCACCCACAGATTCAGCATACTCCAAACCCTCCTTTTCACTCTGTGCAAGAGATTTCATATTCTCACCGGGATATGAGTTCTTCCTGATAGGGCCGAATGAACTTCCGCTCTGGGATATAGCGCCGCGGAACAGTCCCTTGGCCAGCGGTGATGCGCATAGCATGCTTACTGAAATTCCGCCGGCCGATTCGCCGAATATGGTTACTTTCTTGGGGTCACCGCCAAATGCTGCAATATTCTCCTGAACCCATTTTAGTGCGGCAATCTGGTCCAGAATGCCGTAGTTGCCTGATACGTGCTCGGGGTTCTCGGCGCTCAGCGCGGGATGAGCAAAGTAACCCAACCTGCCTACACGGTAGTTTATGGTAACCAGCACCACACCCTCACGTGCTATAGGCGCACCGTTATATTGCGATGATGAACCCATGGAGAATCCGCCTCCGTATATCCACACCATAACCGCTAGCTTGTCCTTTGCTGTCTTGGCCGGAGTCCACACATTCAGGTACAGGCAGTCCTCGCTTGAGTTGCCTCCGAATCCCATGCTTGACATGGGGCCGGGACCGAACTTATCGGCCTGGCGCACACCTTCCCATGGAATTACCGGCTGCGGAGCTTTCCAGCGCAGTTCACCAACAGGTGGTGCCGCAAACGGAATGCCCTTGAATAACATCATGTCATCTTCAACAACGCCTTGGATTGTACCGCCGGTAACCTTTACCAGACCGGTATTGAAAGATTGGGAGTTGCAGGACATTACAGCCATGGCAACAACGCAGAAAGCCAGAATCTTTTTCATATTGATGCAGTTTAGTAATCAGGTTTTTGATTTAGCAAAGTTGACAATAATGTTTTGTATTTTCAATAGAAACATTGAGAAATAGATTACATTTGTAATCTGACTAACCAACTAAACTTATGAGAAGGCTATTCTGTTTTTTCCTTATTCTGTCAGCGCTTGCTGCCAAGGCTCAGAATCCGTCACAGCCCAGCTGGCTAAGTGATGCGGTGTTCTATCAGATTTATCCGTCATCGTATCAGGATACTGACGGCAACGGGATAGGGGATATTGCGGGTATCATTTCCCGTCTGGATTATATCAAATCAATTGGTGTGAATGCTATATGGCTTAATCCTGTGTATGTGTCGGGTTGGACTGACGGCGGTTATGACGTGATTGATTTCTACCGCGTGGATAAGCGTTTTGGCACCAATTCTGATCTGGTGGAGCTGATTAACCAGGCTCATGAGCGCGGAATCAAGATTGTGATGGATTTGGTGGCCGGGCACTCATCGGACCAGTGCGAGTGGTTCCTGCAGTCTAAGGAGGCTCCCAATCTGCGTTACTCAGACTATTATATCTGGCCTAGTTTCAAACCAGAAGGAGGATACGCATCGCTCTTGAGCAAGTTTGTGGCTACCGATGCCCCGCGCGGACCTTACTACATCAAAAACTTCTTTGACACCCAGCCTGCGCTGAACTTTGGTTTTGCCAATCCTGATCCTACTCATCCGTGGGAGCAGGCAGTTGATGCTCCGGGCCCGATGGCTATGCGCCGCGAACTCAAGAATATCATATCATTCTGGATGGATAAGGGTGTGGACGGTTTCCGCGTGGATATGGCTGCAAGTCTGGTCAAGAATGACCCGGACAAATCGGCCACTATCAAGCTCTGGAAAGATGACCTTATGAAATGGTTCGGTCAGGAGTATCCCGAGGGCGTGCTTATAGCCGAGTGGTTCAATCCTGCACAGTCCATCGAGGCTGGTTTTGACCTGGATTTCTTCTGTCATGACGGGCAGTATAACTACTCATCGCTGTTCTTTTTCAACAACCGCCGCCGTCCGGGCGCAGGTGCAGCGCCGTCAGGTCCCTATTTTGATGAGGCAGGCAACGGCGGCATTAAGGAGTGGTATGGCCTTTATACCTATCAGTATGAAGCCGTTAAGGGTAAGGGGTATGTGTGCATGCCCACCGGAAACCACGATTTCAACCGACTGTGCACCGAGGGGCGCACCAATCCGGAGGACCTTAAGGTGGCAATGACGTTCCTGCTCACCATGCCGGGCGTGCCGTTCATCTATTACGGTGATGAGATTGGGCTTAAGCAGAATCCCAAGGCTCCATCTACCGATGGCTCCGGATTCCGCGCCGGCTGCCGCATCCCGATGCTCTGGGACGGCACAGCTAATGCAGGATTTTCAACCGCACCCATAGAGAAGATTTATATACCGCAGGATCCCGATCCTAACCGCATGACTGTGGAGAAGGCGGAGGCTGATCCCAAATCGTTGCTTAATTATGTTCGCGGTCTGCTAAAACTCCGTAGCGAGCATCCGGCATTAGGTGCCGATGCCTCATGGCGTCTGGTTAGTTTTCTGGATAATCCGTATCCAATGGTTTATGAACGCGTAAAGGACGGAGAGCGCTGCTACGTGGTGATAAATCCATCGGCCAAAGAGGTAAGCGTGACTGTGGCTCCCGAAAACAACAAGCCCCAGCTGATAGGCGGTTTCTATAAGAAATGCACCTACAAGCAGAACCGTTCCGGAGCTGCTGTAATCAGCATATCGCCCGTATCGGCTGCGATATTCAAGTTCTAAATATTGAATACCGCAAACAATGAAAACAACATTCCTGATACTGTTTGCCATTGTGGTGGCCGGGCTTGCATATGAGGTCTGGCACCTGTGGAGGCTTACTCCGGCCGGATGGCCCATGAAACTTGCGGTTACGGGCCTGTTTGTGCTGTGGTTTGGCATCATGATGGCGGGATTCCTTTACACGGAGCGGTTCTCAGTCTGGTTTGCCACATTCCTATATGAGGTGGGTAATCCGTGGTTGGTGGCATTTGTGTATCTGCTTATCATATTCCTTTTGGCCGATGTTGCATCGGTCTGCAAAATCCTGCCTAAACCATATCTGCATGACAGCGTAACAGGATTTGTAAGTGTAGTGGGGGTGATAACAGTGCTTATGACAGCCGGATGCATACACTACCATCACAAATACCGTGAGGAGCTGACCATTCATACAGACAAACCACTGGACAAGCCCATGACCATAGTCCTGGCCAGCGACCTGCATATAGGCTACCATAACCGCAAGGCTGAACTGGGCCGATGGATAGACCTTATGAACGCTGAGAATCCGGACCTGGTGCTGATAGGTGGCGATATCGTGGATCGCAGCGTAAGGACCGTCCTGGAATGTGGTTTTGCCGATGAATTCAAACGGCTCAAGGCACCAATCTTTACTATTCTGGGCAACCACGAGTATTACAGCGATGTGGATGGCACTCGCAAATTTCTGAGTGATGCAGGAATCACTCTGCTCCGTGACAGTGTTGCGGAGTTTGGCAACTTACAGATAATAGGCCGTGATGACCGTACAAACCGCAGGCGCAAACCTCTGGGTGCATTGGTTAAGGATACAGATGCATTCACAATCCTGCTGGATCACCAGCCGTATCACCTTGAGGAGGCAGAGAAAGCAGGCATAGATTTCCAGTTCAGCGGACACACCCACCGGGGCCAGTTCTGGCCCTTGTCATGGATTACGGATGCCATGTATGAGAAATCATGGGGCCATCACACTCGCGGCAACACCCGCTACTACATCAGCTCAGGCTTAGGCATCTGGGGCCCCAAGATCCGCATCGGTACCCGCTCCGAGTACCTGGTCCTGCACATCACCAATTGACCCAAAAGTGACCCAAAGGGGACTGTCCCTTTTGTGCCATTTTTGTAATCTTATCGGTTATTGTACAGTCCCACAGGAAAATGCACCAAGTTGTCCGCCCATTAAAGATTTGAGCGTAGCAAAGACCTTATCACCAGTGCAATGGCTGGTGTAAAATTGCATATCAGGATAGGATTCAGTCAGCCTCTTGGCAAGTGCGGTAAGCTGGTCCTGAGGTTCGTGGTCATCAAGAAGATGAAAGCCGCCTAAAACGGTCTTAACGGGATAAGAGCATGCCGCCAGGATGTTCTCCAGACCGCTATGGGCGCAACCCGTAAACAGCAGACCGTCAGTATATAACGCCAGTTCGTGACGGAAATCATCCGGCACATAGTCACCATCGGTATTTTCAATAAACAGATGCTTGTTGCCTTGTGGCAGGGCGTGCGTCTGGGGAATATGTGCAATGATATGAATGTCTTGAGATATCTCACAGGAGTCATCTACAAGAATCAGCCTGTCATGGATATTATCTGGCCAATGGGCCGTGATGCTGTGCAGACCTTGCCTTTTTGAAAAGAACTTACCGCTTATGACATTGGCCGATACAATAATCTTAGCGTGCGTGTTAAGTTCAACAAAATACTTGAGGCCTCCGGCATGGTCGCTGTGCCCATGTGAGATGAACACGTAGTCCACCGTGCTGAGGTCTATACCCAAGCGCGTTGCATTGCGGATAAAGACATCACTGGCTCCTGTGTCCAACAAGATACGATAACGTCCCGTATCCAGCAGGATAGACAAGCCATGCTCCGTCTCCAGCGAGTCGTTACAGCTCCGATTGTCCGATAATACCGTCCACTTCATTTGCCCAAAGACGGAATCACGAATACCGGCTTCTCCTCATGGTTGTCGCAATCATGATGGTCGCAGGATTCATGCGAATCTTTTAACTCGCCGTTAAGATAAGCTCTGAGCACATCTTCAACCTTGCCCTGGCAGCCTCTGATAACTGCAATGCCGTGATCCTGCAGCTTGTTGTATGCTCCCATGCCCATGTTGCCGGCCAGCATAAGGCTTATGCCCATCTCCTGCATGACCTGTGCTATATTTGATTTGCATCCGCATCCCTGGGGAGAATCCAGACGCTCCTGCTTTACAACCTGTTTCTGATTGTCTATTGTTACTATGGTATAATAGGCACAGTGACCGAAATGGTCATCAACCATGCCATCGCGTGTAGGAATTGCTATCAGTTTCATGTTTGTTTTTAATTTATTCGCAAAGATAGTGTCAGAAATTATAAACGTGGAAGTATCTCTTTCTCAAATATATCCTTGGCAATGATTCATAAAGACTACGGTCAGTAATAGTGTTGACAGATTTTTCATATTAAAGAAGAAATTCCAAAACCTCATGATTGAAAGTGTCAGGGTTCTTGTTGGCAATGAAATGGTTGCCGGGAATGATAGACAGTTTTGCACCGGGAATGCTTTGGGCAATCAAGCGGGTGTGTTTGTCTTTAATCATGTCTTTATTGCCGACTATCACCAGGGTGGGGCATTTGATCCGTGAGAGCTCTGCTGGATCCACATTGGGATCGTTCACCATCAGACCCAGTATCTCGGCATTATGCTTGGCCTCGGGGCTTTTATTGGCAAACATCCTGGCTATTCTGTAGCCTATCTCGATTGGAATCTGTACGCTTGGCTTTACGCCTTTGGCATTCAGGTTGGCCCCGTTCAGGATTAGTTTCTCTACACGCTCGTGGTGGGCCAGAGCAAACACCATTGCAATGTTTCCGCCATCGGAGAAACCAAGGATATGGGCTTTCTCTATGCCGTGCTCATCCATAAACTCCAGCAGGTCCTGTGCAAACTGGCGTATGGTAAAAGGGGTATCGCCACGTGGCGTCTGCCCGTGTCCGCGGGTATCGATTGCAATAACTTTGAAATGCTCAGACAGAGGCTCCATCTGGTGCTCAAAGTAACGGCTGTCCTCACCGTTTCCGTGGAGCAGGATCAGCGGAAATCCCGTTCCCTTTTTAATGTAGTGGTGCTTAATATCCATGATTATCCCAAAGGTATGAAAAAACTGAATACCTTTGTGCACCAAACAATGCCAACATGCAGATAATCCGCGCAACCAGAACTTCCCAGCAGGCGGGAGCATACTACGTCCGAATCCAGGCCATGGCCCGCAAGCACAAGATTACTCTTGATGCCGAGTTTGATGAACACGACACGCCTCAGACCAAATACATAGTCATTGTTGATGACTACCTGCCCATAGCAACCTGCCGTCTGTACGCAATAGATGAGGCCCATATAAATCTGGGCCGAGTTGTTGTCCTGCCTGAATATCGTGGCCAGGGCTTGGGTAGTCTGGTGGTCCGTGAGGCCGAAAACTGGGCACGTGAACTGGGCTTCAAAACTGCAGTCCTGGACAGCCGCGACAATAAAGTGCCCTTCTATGAGAAACTGGGTTACACTATTGACAGCAGTTGTAAAGAAATCCAAGGAGAAACCTTCTGCTGTATCCGCATGACCAAGAATATTTGAAGTGACAAAAAGTAGGCTTCAAGGCTGATTATTTCCGGTTGACTCTTTTTCATATTTAGTGTACGCACGTGAAGCTATAGCTTTGCCTGCGATAATTCACTGAATACGTATGAAAAAGAGTTTCTGTTTTACATTGATGATTCTCTCCCTGACAGCATGCGGTAATAGTCAGCCGCAGCAGGAGGAGACAGGCACCAGTCATCAGACTATGGTTACCAGCCGCTCCGACATTGCTTTGGAGCAGATTTATCCTGCATCGGTGGAGGGCCGTCAGAGTATCCGTATCATTCCCCGCGTTGAGGGTTATCTGGCAGATATACGCATCCGTGAGGGGCAGCGCGTGAGCAAGGGGCAGGTGTTGTTTGTGCTTGACCAGGCCACATACAGGGCCGATGAACGTGCCGCCCAGGCTAATGTTGATGTTGCCCGCGCTGGAGTGGAGAGTGCACAACTTGCGTATGACAGCCGTAAGCAGTTGAGAGAAAAAGATATTGTCTCTGATTTTGACCTGCAATCGGCCTCTACACAACTTGCACTTGCCAAGGCACAACTGCAGCAGGCTCAGGCACAGTTGGAATCGGCCCGAAGCAACCTGTCATATACGGTGCTTACTAGTCCTTCAGACGGCGTGGTGGGCAGTCTTCCTTATCGCGTTGGTGATTACGTAGGTCCTTCAATACAGGATGGACTCACCACGGTTGCCGATAACGCACAGATGTATGTCTATTTCTTTCTTACCGAGCGCGATGTGACAGCACGCATGCAGGAGTGCGGCTCTATGGATAAGATGATTGAATCATTCCCGGTGTTACGGCTGCAGACTGCCGGTGGTATGGATTATCCAGTGGAGGGTAGGCTTGAAAGCGTGAGCGGCGTGGTGGACCGTAGTACCGGAGCACTATCGGCCCGCGCGGTATTCCCTAATCCGGACGGTATGCTGCTGAGCGGAAGTACCGGAAAGCTTGTGGTTTCAAATACGCTTAAGAATGTCATTGTGATACCTCAGGCAGCTACTTATGAGATTCAAGATAAGGTATATGTATATAAGGTTGTTGATGGTAAGGCTCAGTCTGCAATAATCACAGTCATGCCCGTATCGGACGGTCAGAACTATGTCGTTACCGGCGGACTGACTGAGGGTGAGACCATTGTGGCCAAGGGTGCGTCTTATATAAAGGAGGGAATGGAGATATGAATATAAGGACTTTCATAGAACGCCCGTTGCTGAGCATTGTCATCAATGTGATGGTGGTGTCATTGGGCATAATAGCCCTTACAAGGCTTCCCATTGAGAAATACCCGGACATTGCTCCGCCTACCGTCTATCTGTGGGCCAGTTATCCCGGTGCCAGTGCCGAGACTGTGCAGAAGAGTGTGCTTGCGCCGCTGGAACAGGCCATCAACGGCGTGGATAACATGACATATATGACCTCATCGGCCAGCAACGGATCAGCATCGGTCACAATATACTTCAAGCAGGGAACCAATGCCGATATGGCTGCCGTTAATGTGCAGAACCGCGTTGTGCAGGCTCAGGCTATGCTGCCTCAGGAAGTGCTTAGATATGGTGTGAGCGTTGAGAAACAGCAGCCGGGACAGTTGCGTATCCTGGCGCTTGAGAGCCCGGGAGGCACTTATGACGAAAATTTCCTGAGCAACTACTTTTACAATAACCTGCGTCCCGAGATACTGCGTATCCAGGGAGTTGGTAAGGTTGAGGTGTGGGGCGGCCAGTATGCGCTGCGCATCTGGATGAACCCTGAGGCTATGATGCGTCACGGCATAGTGCCCAGTGACATATCCAGCCTGATGGAGGAGCAGAATGTTGAGGCCAGCGTAGGTTCCATAGGTGAGGACTCGCGTAACACGTTCCAATACACACTGCGTTACAGTGGACGCAAGCAGGACGTTACGGAGTTTGAGAACCTGGTGCTTACAAGCAAGTCATCGGGCGAGACACTGCTCCTTAAGGAGGTTGCCACTCTGGAACTTGGCCAGTCGGACTACAGTTACTCCAACCGCATAAACGGTCATCCGGGTGTTATGGGCAGTGTGAGCCAAGTGGCCGGTTCCAACGCCACACGTATCAATCTGGAGATAGACAAACTGCTTGCCAAGGTTGAGCAGAACCTGCCCAAGGATGTGCGTATAGTCACTTTTGATAATACCAATGATTTCCTCTTTGCATCAATCCGTGAGGTGATATTCACTTTGATACTGGCAATCATTCTGGTACTCATCGTGGTATATCTGTTTGTCCAGGATTTCCGTGCCACGCTGATTCCGGCGCTCGGAATAGTAGTGTCTTTAATAGGCACCTTTGCGTTCCTGGCAGTGGCGGGATTCTCCATAAACATGCTCACGCTGTTTGCGCTGGTGCTGGTTATAGGAACGGTTGTGGATGACTCAATCGTTGTGGTAGAGGCTGTTCAGGCCCGTTTTGATGCGGGATACACCAACCCGCACAAGGCAGCGGTTGATGCCATGAACGGACTTACGGCGGCGCTGTTTACTACCACACTGGTATTCATGGTAATCTTTATCCCGGTTTCGTTCATCAGCGGCACCACGGGCATATTCTATAAGCAGTTTGGTCTTACAATGGCTGTTGCGGTGGGTATATCGCTGCTGGTAGCTCTCACCCTGGCTCCTGCCTTGTGTGCACTCATTCTCAGGCCTGCTACTGATGATGGCAGCCTGAGTTCACGTGTGCGCAATGCGTACAAGACAGCCTTCAATGCCATTATGGGCAAATATGCCAAACTGGCTATGGCGATTATCAAACGCAAATGGGTGGCCGGGGTATCCATTGCCGCGGCATTTGTGCTCATGGCGGTACTGATGCGTATTGTTCCTGCCGGCTTTGTTCCTGATGAGGATATGGGCTCGGTTTATGCCGATATCAGCACACCTCCGGGATATACGCTTGCCAGCACCGATGAGATTCTGGTTCGTGCCAGTGACCGCATTCAGGAGATTCCTGAGGTGGAGTCGGTGGGTGCGGTAGCCGGATTCGGCGGAGCCAACAACGGCATGATACAGGTTCAGCTCAAGCCCTGGAAAGAGCGTCGTGGCAAGGAACATTCATCATGGAGTGTGACAGAGCGTATCAATGAGATTCTGGCTCTTGAGACCGATGCCCAGAGCATGGCCATGTCGCCCGGTATGATTGACGGCTATGGCGGCGGAAACAGCATTGAACTCTCCATCCTTAACAACGGCGGGGCCGATATCCGCACCTTCTTTGATGTAAAAGAGCGTTTTGTCGAGGTGCTGAACGGGCTGCCTGAGTTGGAGGATGTCTATTCCAGTTATGCCATTGACTATCCGCAGTACCGTCTGGACGTGGATGCGGCCCGATGCAAGAAGATGGGAGTATCGCCTGCATCGGTACTGAATGAACTGGGTGCTTTCCTGGGCAGCAGCTACGCGTCAAACTTTAACCGTTTCAACCAGATATATCAGGTAACCCTGCAACTCAGGCCCGATGACCGTTCAAGCCTGCAGTCTCTGGATCGTCTGTATGTACGCTCTGATGCTGGTGCTATGCTGCCTGTAAGCCAGTTCATAACGCTTACCAAGGAGTATATGCCGCAGTCACTGAACAACTTCAACATGATAAGCAGCATAGGAGTATCAGGATCAGTGGCCAGCGGAAGCAGCACCGGCAGTGCCATCAAGGCGATACGTCAGGCTGCCGCCACGGAACTTCCGGTGGGCTACACGGTTGAGTTTGGAGGCATAACACGCGAGGAGAGCCAGACAGGCAGCAATGTGGCCATGATATTCCTTATCTGCATTGTGTTTGTCTATCTCATTATGGTGGCTCTGTATGAAAGTCTCTTCATACCTCTGGCTGTCATGCTGGGCGTTCCCTTTGGACTGGCAGGCGCGTTCCTCTTTGCAAAACTGTTCGGAGTTGAGAACAACATATACCTGCAAGTGGGTCTTCTGATGCTTATCGGCCTACTGGGTAAGATAGCCATCCTGCTTACAGAATATGCTACACAGTGCCGTGAGGCGGGAATGACTCTCAAGCAGAGTGCTTTCTTTGCTGCCAGAATGCGTCTGCGCCCCATACTGATGACATCACTCACCATGATATTCGGTATGCTGCCGCTTATGTTCGCAACAGGAGCCGGTGCCAACGGCAGCCGCACCATCGGTGTAGGCACCATAGGCGGAATGCTGCTGGGTACACTTGGTTTGCTTCTGGTTGTTCCAACTCTGTTCGTGGTGTTCCAGACCCTGCAGGAACGATTCAAGCCGCTTGTTGTCAAACCGTCAGATGACCCAATGATACTGGAGGAACTAAAAAGGATTGAGGACTATCATAAGAAAAAGGAGTTGAACCATGAATAAGGTACGTTCTGTCATATTTGCGTTTCTTGCCTGCTGTACCATAATCAAGGCGCAGGAGACTGATTCTTTACGCTGGCGTGAGGTCTTTACTGATCCGCAGCTGGTGCAGCTCATTGATACCGCATTGGCGCACAATACAGACCTGCGTACAGCCAGTCTGCGCGTGGAGCAGGCCGATGCATCACTACGCCAGGCGCGTCTGTCAATACTGCCGTCATTCTCTGTCGGCGCCGAGGGTAATTATACCAAGGCAAACGGTTCAACTGCAACCGTAAGCTACAGCCTGCCGCTGCGTCTGCAGTGGGAGGTTGGCCTGTCGGGCCGTTTTGTTTCAGAACGAAAGGCTGCCCAAAACCAGCTGTGGAGTACTGCAGAAACAGAACGGGCAGTACGTCTGCAGTTGGTTGCTGCCGTAGCTAGCCAGTATTACACTCTCCTTATGATGGATGAGCAGCTGGTCATAACTCAAGAAGGCGTTGAAAATGCCCGCCGCACTGTTCAAGTCATGGAGGCTATGAAGGAGGTGGGAATGCAGAATGAGGCAGCGGTTGCTCAGGCTCGTACTGCAATGCTCAGCACCCAGGCTGCCGAGTTGACGCTCCGTCAGCAGATTGAGGCATCGGAGAGTGCCATGATGCTGCTTCTTGGTCAGCAGCGTGACAGCATATCCCGCGGTAACGGTGCCGTTACATCGCTTCCGGTGGATTACACTGCCTCTTATCCACTTGACTCGCTGTCACAGCGGCCTGATGTCAGGGCTGCCGAATATGCCCTGCGTGCAAGTATAGCCCAGACCAGCGTTGCCCGGTCGGCCTTCTATCCTACATTGAGTGTCACGGCATCGTTAAATGTTCTGGATATGCTTACAGAGGCAGTGGGCTCATTGGTTCAGCCATTGTTCAGCAGCGGCAGGAACAAAGCCAATCTGCGAATAGCCAAGGCAGAGCAGGATGCTGCTTTGGCGGCATTCAGCCAGACTCTTCTAGTGGCGGGAACAGAACTGCGTGACGCTCTTTCCGCATGTAAATACAGTGCGGATCGGATTGATTTGCGTGAGCAGGAGGTAGAGGCTGCTACCAAGGCATGCAGTGCCTCATCGGCCCTGATGCAGGGAGGCAGTGCCACATATCTTGAGGTGCTCTCCGCACAGTCGGCATTGCTGCAGTCACGTCTGTCGCTTGTCACCGACAGGATGGATCTTATACAGGGACAGATAAACCTTTATAAGGCATTGGGTGGAAATTAATTGTTATCTTTAAAGCCGAATTATGAAGGTAGGGCGCATTATAAAAGTAATACTGCTTATCCTGTCACTTTCACTGGTGGGATTGCTGTTCTATTATACCCTGTGGCTGCTTACCGATGCCGAATTCCGTGAGGAGTTCCTTACTGAATGGCCTTGGAAATCATGGCAGACACTTGTGGATTATGCCGCCTGCTGCCTGTTCACCACCGTAGTCACGCTATATTACTGGCGTTCCCGTGAGCGTATGCAGAAAGAACGTGACAAGTTTCGTCTGCAGGCATTGGAGAACCAACTGAGTCCGCATTTTGTGTTTAATAACTTCAGTATTCTGGCCGACCTGATAGAGGTTAACCCTGAGAAGGCATCGACATACCTTATGGACCTGTCCAAGGTGTATCGTTACACACTCACTCATCTGGACCATACCACAGTAAGTCTGCAGGAGGAACTGGAATACCTTAACCGATATCTGGCATTGCTGCAGGAGCGTTTTGGCGATGGCATCCAGGTAATGATAGATAATGATACATTGGATATGAAAGGTGCTTTGCCTCCTGCCGCCTTGCAAATGCTCATAGAGAATGCCATCAAGCATAACGAGCATACCCACGAGCATCCGCTTGTGATACGGATAGAGGGTGTAGGGAACTGTATCAGCGTAACCAATCCCAAACGTCCGGTTCCCAATGCCGATTCCACCACCGTGGGCCAGCACAATATAGTAGAGCGCTACCGCTTGCTTACACGCAAGAAGGTCTGCATTGAGGATACTCCTGGCAAATATCGTGTAACCATACCTTTACTGTCTGCAAGATTATGAATATCCTGATAATAGAAGATGAACAGAACAGTGCTCTGCGTCTTAAACGGTTGCTAGAGGGCATCAACGACAGCTATACTGTTGCAGCTATGGTTGCCAGTAATGCCGAGGCAAAGTCTTTCTTTGCTTCACAGCATCCGGTAATAGACCTTATCCTGTCCGATATCCAATTGGGCGACGGGCTGAGTTTTGATGCCCTGCGCTGTGCTCCTGCCTGCGTTCCGGTCATCTTTACGACTGCATATGACCAGTATGCAGTCCAGGCCTTCAAGTTCAACAGCTTAGACTATCTGCTCAAACCCATTGATGAAACCGAGCTTAGAACTGCCCTACAGAAAGTTCAGACTGTGAAAACCTCTGCTACCAGTACCGACGCCATCACCCAATTGCTTGATGTATTGGGCAAGGGTTCCATACGTTACCGCGAGCGTTTTCTCATTCCCCACAAGGCCGATGAGTTCCTTATCATTCCGGCTAGTGAGGTAAGCCATTTCGTCATTCAGGACGGTGTGGTCAGGTTATGTACTCTGTCTGGAGTCCGTCATCAGCTTGGCATGACTCTCGATGAGGTTGAATCGCAGCTTGACCCTCAACGTTTCATGCGCGTAAACCGCCAGTATATAGTGAATGCAGCGGCCGTAGATAAGCTCTCCGCCTGGTTCCAAGGCAAACTGCGTATCTACATCAAGGGATTACCCGATGATGAGATAACAGTAAGTAAGGAGAAAGTCTCAGCCGTCAAGCGCTGGCTGGATTCCTGATCTAAAATGTGAAAAAGGGTGTGAAAAAGGGGACAGTCCCTTTTTTCACATTTTTGTAATTTTGCGCCGAATTTGTGATGGATTCATGAGATACGGGTCACTAACCAGACTTCTTACAGTTCTTGCATTGCCCATTTTCATTGACACTCTGCTTGTCATGACATTGGGTGCGGCCGATACTTTCATGCTGAGCCGTTATTCCGATGAGAGCGTGGCGGCCGTAGGTCTGGTCAATCAGCTGGTAAATATCGTATTCATCATATTCCAGGTCATTTCGATGGCCACATCCATTCTCTGCTCGCAGTACGTGGGTGCGGGGCAGCGCGACCGTGTGCTGCAGGTGATGGGAATATCGGTATTGTTCAATTTTCTTATCGGTCTGGCGTTCAGTGTGTTCCTGTTCGGCAAGGCATCGGCCCTGCTGGATATGATGGGAGCAAGGGAGGAACTGTTTGCGCAGGGATTCCCGTATATGCGTATTGTGGGTGCGTTTGCATTCTTCCAGGCTGTGTCGCTGTCGGCTGCGGCGGCACTGCGGAGCGTTGACAAGGCTCATTATCCCATGTTCGTATCGGGTCTGGTCAATGTCATAAACATACTGGGCAACTACGCCCTCATATTCGGAAAGTTCGGATTGCCGGCCATGGGTGTGCGTGGTGCTGCTATATCGACGGTTATTTGCCGTGCGCTTTCATCGGCCCTGCTGCTGTACCTGCTTTACCGCAAATATATAGGACACCTGCCCAAGGGGCTGTTCCGGCCATTCCCTTGGCAGGAGGCCGGCAAACTGTTCAAGGTGGGCATTCCGTCGGCTGGCGAGCAGATGTCATACAGTCTCTCAATGGTAGTTGTGACCTATTTCATCAATTTCCTGGGAAACGATGAACTGGCCACACGTACCTACGGACAGACCATAACCACATTTGTATTCCTGTTCTCACTGGCTGCGGCACAGGGTGGGGCCATTGTTATTGGGCATCTTACAGGTATGAAAAAGTATAACGCCGCGTTTGCCCTGGGCCGACGTGTACTGCGCATTTCGGTTGCCGTCACTTTTGTACTGTCATTCACCACGGCCTGTTTTGGTCATACCATATTCTCCATGCTGACCGATAACGAGAATATAATACGCATGGGAACCATAGTGCTCTGGATTGATATCATGGTAGAGGTGGGCCGTGCCATAAACTTCTTCGGGGTGAACTCACTCCGTGCGGCCGGTGACATCTATTATCCTGTTACGGTTGGCATGATAGTGTGCTGGACCGTTGCCGTGGGCGGCAGCTGGGTACTGGGCATCGGCCTACATGGAGGTCTTATTGCCCTATGGTGTGCCCTGATCCTGGACGAAAACATACGCGGACTGATCTTTATCCGCCGATGGAAATCCCGCCGCTGGACCACCAAAAGCCTGGTTTGAAGTAATGACGCAAAGGGGCCGAGCGCACTTTGCGTCACTGATAATCGCGGTCATGATACTCTGTGGGGCAATAGCAACAACATGTTTCTTGACAAGCGTGAATGGGCGGCGTATCTTTGCATCATCAATCAAACATAAAACTCAAATGGAAGTAAAAGAAATCTTGAAGAATCTGCGTGAAAAAAACAATCTCACGCAGGAGCAGATGGCAGAACGCATCAATGTTACACGTCAGGCTGTGAGCCGATGGGAGACAGGACTGA
>JAEEGJ010004553.1_pt1 | contig 46487 bp, 46 predicted proteins | sample 8958761 | NCBI WGS metagenome assembly JAEEGJ01 (sample SAMN16246546, study PRJNA631951) | gut metagenome | biome: gut microbiome; feature: rumen; material: RS-attached | host: Bos | place: Iran: Karaj | collected 2018-10
TGATACTATGCGTCATCGATAAAAATGAAGTTGTCAGATACGGCGAACTGAGCCGCTCTGTTCACGGCATCACCAATACAATGCTCGCCAATTCGCTAAAAGAGCTGGAAGCAGACGGACTTGTTGAGAGAAAGCAGTATGATGAGATGCCTGTGAGGGTTGAATATAATCTTACAGAAAAAACAAAAAGCCTCATCCCAATTCTTCTCCAATTAAAGAAGTGGGGCGAGGACAATCTGTGACTTATTTTTTACTTATAACATTTAACCTACAATCCTGACTCCGAAAGGACACAGAGCAAGTCTTGCGATCTTAAAGAACTGTTTTCCGAAAGGAATTCCCACGATCGTGATGCACAAAATACATCCGATCACAAAGTTAGCAACTGCAAGTTCCCATCCCGATGCCAGAAGCCAGATAACATTTAAAAGAAATGATGCTGCATTTCCTTCATCCACGATTCTTTTACCAAAAGGGTTAAGTGACATAGATGCCATCTTAAAGCACTGAACACCAACCGGTATTCCTATCAAAGTAATGCACCAAAGAAGCCCTGTCAGGAGCCATCCGATTGCACTAAGCAAACCTCCGCAAATAATCCATATAAGATTTCCTAAAAAATTCATGTCGTTCCTTTCCGTTTCAAAAAAATATCAGAATCAGTATCCCGGCCACAATTCCTATTATTCCATATCCGGGATCATACGCTAGCTTTTTTAAATCAGCATATTCAGCAGGTATGCAGAATTTATGATCAGAGCTGCAAACCAATATATCCATTTTGTCACCAATTTTATATTTTGGCTTTTTAGTATAATATGGTATGTCAACTTGAGATTTTGCCGTATACCACCAATGCTCGATCTTATATCGATACGTGGGATATATATGTTTATTTCTTGAGTCATTATGAATCTCAATATCTATAATAACAGCAGAAACCCTGATAGAACATTTTTTATCAAATATAAATAGCGCGCCAAAAAAGCCAAGCCGCTCATAATAAATATAATAGAAAAAATTACTTTCATAAACTTACCAAAAAATCTTTAATCCATGCCTTCTTTAATCATGTCGATCAACAGCTCATCGGCAGGGAGCCAATCAACATCATCTAAATTATCTTTTGTGAGCCACTTTGCTGCCTCTGCCTCCTTTAATTCCAAATGTCCCGATTCCACTTCAGCCCAGAAACAATCCATCGACAGATGGAATTTGGGATAATCATACTCAATTGTTTTAATAAGATCTCCCACAACTATTTTAGCGGTCAGTTCCTCTCTGATCTCGCGAACAAGCGCCTCCTGCGGCGTCTCACCTTCTTCAATCTTGCCACCGGGAAATTCCCACCAGCCTTTGTATTCTCCGTAGCCACGCTGAGTAGCGAAGACTTTGGTTTTATTCTCGATATTATCACAAATTATTGCAGCAACAACGTTTATTGATTTTAGCACAATAAGTTTTCCTTCTTGAAATGCAGACTTTTAACAAAAATGAAATTGTACCACTCATACGCAAAAATATTCTGGCATTTCTTATATAAAAATGTCATTGCCTTAGGTAAAACAAATTCATACTTCAAATCGATTAAAAAATTAATTATTTGAAATATTCTTTCAAAAAAATAGGTATATTATATTTTTTGTTGGGTTATCAATAGATTTTATCTATGGAAAGGAGATGTTAGGAGAAATAATTCTATGTCAGTAAATTTAATAATCCCAAACCAATTGCCATTATTCCACCGAGAAACTCCCCATGCATTTTTCTAAAATCTGCATAATCAGCAGGAATGCAGAATTTACGATCAGATTCGCAAACCAAAATATCCATCGTATCCCCCACTTTATACTTTGGTTTATCCATCCAATACGGTATTTCTTCATGCGATTTTGCCGTGTACCACCAATGCTCAATCTTATATCGATATGTAGGGAAATAAGATACTCGTTTTCTGTAGTCAATTTCCAGTTCAATATCAGTAATAGTTGCAGACACTCTGATATTACATTTTCTGATCAACCGGAAGTAGTGTAGCAGTAATATAAATCCTACCACTATCATAATAATAGATAATACTTTCATAATTCTTTTCCAAATAACTACATAACCGAATAAAGCATTATTATAACTCTGCATTACTATCATCACTCAGTATCTTTATTCAGTTTCCCCTTGCCAATTTTACCTTCCTCAAAGGATAGAAGCCGCATCTTCTATAGATATATCAAGCTTTACATATAGAAATTCAAATAATAAAAATAGGCTTTTCTTTTTCAATCTTGATACTTCGATTAGAATTTAAAGTTTTTAAAATACCGTTTTCATTCCCCCTGATATCATAGTATTCCGCAATAAAATTCGAGCAAAAACATTCTATATATTTCGTGTATGCATACATATAGCATGCAATTTGATTATCATCTGCGGTATCTTCAAAGTTAAGCAAACAGCGAATCCAATTAATATTTTCATTGATCTGAAAAAGTTTTTTATCAACATATTCCAGCCCATATAGCGTTTGATAATTCACTCGATTCCTTAATTGTGAAGGAAATGTACTATTTAATCCATTATTAATCTGCTTTATCGCTGTTAATATCAACCATTCATCCGAACCAGGCCTAGAAATCATAAGCATTTCATTTATTAATCCCCCCATTTTTCGCCAAACCAATTCATGTGTCGCATCAATAGACTTAGTGAGCTTGAGTACATACTTTCCATTTTTTTCATATACTTCATAGAATTGATTAGAATCCAGCCGCCTAACAGAACCTGTTACATTAGATATCATTTGTTCCAGCTGTCTTCTTAACCTATTATCAAAAAAAATATTTCCTCTATAGCACAATCTAAGCATCAACGATGCTGCAAAAAAAGCATTATAATAATTTGTTACAATATTCCAGTTTGCTGATATTCCATCTCCTTTGCAAAAAACAGAATCTGCCTTTTGAATGTTTTTTCTAATATAAAATAGCTCAATTTCGCCCAATAACGCTTTGAATAAATAATCTTCATCAAAACAAAACTCATATTCTGTATCATTATTTATATCAATCGATGTTGATTTTGTTAAAATAGCATTCTTTATATTTGTATTTCTCAATCGTGAGTATGGCACAGAATATGATGTCAAAGGTATCAAATACTTGCTTCTACAATCCATATATGCCTTATCATACACATGCATTAAAACATTTCCTCATCAATCTCAACTTTCTCTTTTAACAAATTACGCAAGTCACTAACTATTTTACTTACAGTTGCATTGTTTGTTCCTGTATATTCTTCAAAATTTAGCTGTGTTATATTATATAAATACTCCACAAATGATTCAGTTTTTACATTTTTATATTTTATAAGACACTTTTCACAAGTCTCATTAAAAATCATCATTATCGCTTTAAAAAGAACAGTTTTATTTAATCTGGCATTAGGATTCTCTGTTTGTTTAAATAAGCAATCTATCGCCTCGTAATAGTTCTTTATAGTCTTATATATCGCTTCATCATCTAAATCTGCAACCGGCCCACCTTCAAATAAAGATTTAGTAGAAGAATTAAAAACAGTCCGTGATATTTTTCCCGCCTTACTTTCATTAGGTAAAAAATATCCAGCAAGCGCAGAATCTTTATTTAGTCGATCAAATAATATCCTTTGACGCTCCTCGATCTTTGTTTCTGTTCCAGCTTGCCCCTTAATATCTAATATCAAAGCCGTTGGAACACCTTTCTGTGTAGTATTAATATCAATAAACAACTTAACTTCACTACTTGTATTTAAGTTAACAAATATTGACACTGGTATTTCATAATCTTTTTCAGCCTCAAACAATCCGTATAAACGATGCTGCCCATCTATTACAAGCATGCTATCCTTTGCAACTTCAAAAGACAATCTGTTAGTCTGCTCATCATACCTAATATTTGCATTATCCTGTGCACTCAGAATTAAAGCAGACGGAATAACCCCATTGCTACCATCTAAATAATTTGCAATATCTTTAGCTCTCTTTTTATTTAATAGCCTCTGAAACCCTTTAATTGGTTCTTCTTTTTTTCTCGAAACAAAACACATATTTTGAAGTGTTTTACTATTCATTGAAGCAACATAGAAAATTACATTATTCTGAGTACATTTAATTGCTTGTATTGTTTTTCTAGCCATTATTTTCTCCTTATCCGCTTATTTTACACGTGTGCTCAAACACTTTTTCATTCATATTATTCTTCAATTTGTATTTATGCAAAAAGCTTTTTTGCATAAATACACTAATTATTATCAATAATACCTTGCATTATTGTCTCTTCAATAACCTTAACACATTCATCAGTATGCTTCTTTATATCTGTTCCCCAAAACCTGATTACTGTCCATCCTTCAAATAATAGTTTCTTATTAACTTCATCATCACGTTCTCGATTTCCGGAAATCTTGTTCACCCAAAACTTACTGTTGTTTCCCTTTTCTATCCGTGGCTTAAGAACTTCCCAATCTTTCCCATGAAAAAATTCACTATCACAAAATATGGCGATTCTGTATTTGGGCATGACAATATCAGGCTTACCTGGTAATTTGTTATAGTTCTTTCTGTATCGATACCCTTTATTCCAAAGCGCTTTACGTAAAAGTACTTCTATCTTAGTATCTCGATTTTTAATATTTTGCATATTTTTTCTGCGTTGTGCAGGTGTCAATACGTCCGCCATAACTAAGTATCACTCTTTCAAATATCTCGCGTAAGCCGCGACTCTTTTTTCAATAGCGTCTTTTATAAATTTCTTATCAGAATACTTATTGAGCTGATTCTCCAACAAACCATTAGCCTGCTCAGCCTGATTCAGAGTATATTTATAGTCTTTCCACATTTCCTCATTGTCTCTGCAAATTTTTACCAACTGCTCAAATGACAAAACCCTGTCGTTATTAGCAAAATTTGCTTCTTTATTCTTTACGGTTGTCGTCAACTGAATGTTTGCTTCATAAAGAGTTGTCAGCACATTATCAGATACTTTCTCATCAAGCGTTGCCAGAAACATTTCTCTAGCGCCTGTTCTTCCCATCTCTTCCGGAACTTCCTGCCATCTTTCTCTTAAAGTTGTCTTTGCACTGATAAGTACCGCATTTCTTTTATTAATTACAAATTCAGTAACACCTGGTGAAACAGCATCTACTAATTTACCAAGTCCTTTTTCCACGAAATAATCTTTTCCAATATTTCCCTGACTATCAAGAGAAACACCAGCACCGATAAGAATAAGTTCAATAATGTGTTCAAACTCTTTTCCTGCCCTGCTTCTTCGGCTTTGAGTATTTGACAAGCACAACTGATATATATGATCCGGATAAGCCTCTAAATATTTATCTATTGCATCATGAACAGACAGTCCCTCGTAATCCAATGAAGGAATAAGTTCCTTCATCATCTTAATAGTGAACTCCCTTTCTTCAATCAAGAAGTCTGTCCAGCATTGCTCTCTCATCTTTTCAACAACTTCACTAGCATGATTTTCAAAAAAACTTTCATCTTTCTTGTCATATCCCAGCTCCAAAAAACTCTGATATGCCCTCTCAAATGAACTCTTAAAGAAAATATTACGTTCAGACTTTACTAGATTTTGATATTTTTTTATTTCCATTGCCATATCTTGTACCTATCCTTGATTATTTTACTCAAAAATGTTATTGTGTCATTTAGAGGACATTCAGTCCTGCAAATGTCACAAGATGTTGGGGAAATATATATATGAATACTATATCATTAAAAGAAAATTCAAGCGAGGCCAAACTAATTTATGAAAAACGCACACGTTTGAATATGACACAAAAAGAACTTGCCGACGCTGTCGGAATGCCTAAATATGGAGATCGAACCATTCGAAGGTGGGAGAATGGCGAAAGCAAACCTACTGTTCTTGAACTGAAAAGTATCCTTTCCTTTCCCGAAACAATTCCATTCGCATCTCCCAATGATGCCGACTATAAAATCATTGATCTATTTGCTGGAATAGGCGGAACACGTCTTGGATTCCATCTAACCGGAAGAACCAAATCTGTATTTAGCAGTGAAATAGACAAATTCGCAATAAAGACTTATCAAGCAAATTTCGGAGACACCCCTTATGGAGATATCACACAGCTTGATGAACACAATGTCCCCGATCATGATATTCTTGTCGGCGGCTTTCCATGCCAAGCTTTTAGCATAGCCGGAAAAAAACTTGGTTTTGAAGACACTCGTGGAACTCTATTCTTTGAAATTGCACGCATATTAAGATGCAAACAGCCTAAAGCATTTTTGCTTGAAAATGTGAAAAATCTTTTACTACATGATCGCGGGCGTACATACCGAGTTATAGAAGAAACCTTAGATGAGCTCGGATATGAAGTTAATTTATTGGTATATAAAGCAAAAGATTTTGGAGTCCCTCAAAACAGAGAAAGAATCTATATTGTTGGTTTCAACAGAGAAACGGTTCCCAACTATACAGATTTTGTGCGCCCTATTCCGCCATGTACAGCTACAAGAGTTGGTGATATCTTAGAAAAAAATGTAGATGAAAAATATACCATTTCTGATCAGTTATGGGCAGGACACCAACGCAGGAAACATGATAACAAAATTGCCGGAAAAGGTTTTGGATATTCTTTATTTGATGAAGACAGCCCATACACAAGTACAATATCTGCCAGATACTACAAAGACGGAAGCGAGATACTAATCAATCAGCCAGGAAAGAACCCTAGAAAACTCACTCCTCGTGAAGCTGCCAGACTGCAGGGCTTCCCTGATAACTTTATTATTCCTGTAAGCGACACACAGGCTTATAAAGAATTCGGTAATTCCGTTGCCGTTCCTGTAATAAAAGCAATTGCAGAGCAAATAATTGCTGTTCTCGATAATATTCCACAATAAAGCAAAAGGAGTAACTCTCTTAATGAGATTACTCCTTTTTTACATCTCACGCTCAATTCACATTCTTCTTTGAGCAATAATTCTTTTTTATTTCTTTTCTCAATAATCCACTCGTTTAACTATATATTGGCTGAAATCTATACTACTTTTCTTATCAACAAATCCTTGAACATCAAGCCTTAAATCAATCAATTCTGTTTTATCATTTCTCACAAACAGCCCGTTTTCATAACCATTTGAAAGTTTAATAGAATTAGCAGGAATCCTCATTATTATCAATTCCATACGCGAAGTATCATTGAGAATAATGTCCCAATCATCGTTTAATAGCTTCGTTCTGGGATTAGCCCAAAAAGATGATTTATCTTCAGACAATACTGAATATGTAGCCTTATTATCTACAGCAACCCCATTATCTTTTAAAAAGCTTATCGCCTCAGCCTTTGCTCTTTTGCCTAATGCAAGTTTTGTTTTTATGTCGAGCGTATTTATAAGTGCTCCCCTGCTTTCCTTTGCATCTGAAAACACAGTAATTCCAATAAGCTGCATAAGGAACAACGCTTCATCAAGATACTGGCCAAGGTAAACTTCTCTAAATTTATCTACTTTAGGCTTATTGCCTTTATTCTTATTGTCACAATCAAGTTTCCCTATTTTTCTTGCCTTATCAATCAATAAAGATTCAAGAAAGTCAATATCAGAGTGCGTCAAACTATCGTCTTTGGTCGTAAGAATTAAAACACTTTCCCACCAATCTTTTCCCATCGTATGCTGAGTAATTCTTTTAGCAAGATCTGATGATTGCCCAACATATACCATATCTTTGGAAAGCAGTAGATATACCCCGTACTTTTTACAAGCATCAGTATCAAGAAGATCATTAACAGAATCTCTGGGAGCAGAATACAATTCTCCGGAATTCCAACCTGAATCCTCTATACTTATTACCCCTGATAAATTTCCTTCATATAAAAGAAGATTAATTGTTTTTGCTTTTGCATTCGCCATCTATATTCCCCTTTAGAAAAAGCCCTTAATTTAAGTATAGTTGCATATAAATGTGCGATCAAATATTTTTTCTCTGCATTACAAAATGCACCTCAGACGCCGCTCTCTCCTTCAGCATCCAAGGTGCATCCTCAATTTATACATTTCCCATCCAATCAATAAAAGTGATAAATTCTTTTACCAGTTCTTCTCCATTGGCTTCAATATTCTGCTCTGCTATCTCATCATAATATTCAAGCTCATGGATAAGGATTGGAAGCTCTTTTCCAAATTTCTCAGTAAGGATCTTATCTTCATGTATTTCTTTTACTATTTCTATCAGAAGCTCAATGAATGATTCAGTGATTTTATCATCATTCTCTTCAGCATCCTCTGTATATTCGTAATCCAGATTTTCATGATATTCAAGTCCTTGCTCTACAATCCAGTTTTTCACTATTTCAGCCGTATCACCAAAACCAAATCTGAGTTCGTCGTTTTGTAGCCAATATGCATAGTTCCATCTGAATTCTATATCTGATACGCCCGATTCCTTTTGCGTAATCCTACTTTCTGTATTATACCCAAGTGTAACTGTAGGTTTTGAAGGATTGTCACCATCGTTATAAACAAACAACGATACCGCGTAAATATCAGTTTCTGTCCACTTCTTTATTTTATCAATTATTGCACCTTTCAATATTTCTTTCATAAATTTTTATACCTCTTTTACTTCAGGTATCGGGAAAGGTATAACATTAACCGGTTCATGCTGATGCGCAATCCAAAGCGTTAATTTTTGTTGCATGTTCATCCAGCTCTCTGCAGATGTTCCGGTTGCTTTACTTATTCTCAATGCCATCTCAGGACTTAAAGATGCTTTCTCATTTACAAACTCCGATAAAGCTTTCCTGCTCACCCCAAGCATTCTAGCCGCACCAGTAACTGTTAAATTTAAAGGTTTCATTACATCTTCTAAAAACACATTTCCCGGATGTGTAGGTTTTCTAATCATACATCTTTCCTCCTTTTGTACTAACAAAAATCACATTGAACATCCCATTTATCAAGCTTTTTGCTATAGAAGAAATAAAAGCTTCCACTATCTACTATATTTAGCCCCGCTTTATCATCAGATGAAATCTGGAATATAAATTCATAGTCATCATCCCATCTGCCGGGTTGGATGTATGCAGGATAACCGCCTACTTTATGCATCGGATAAATTTCAGTATGAATATCTTCATAATAATCAATATCTTCTTTATTCTCTAATTCAATAATAGCCGCCTCAATATCCGGATCCATCCCACCATCCCACATTGGGAAATCATTATCAACCAACTGAGGTTCCAGAGGAAATGCTTTCATATACTCATTTTTCAAATCACATAATTCCAAACCTTCTATGGAATTATATGTCTTCACACTGAAATAGCCTTCCATATCTATTAAATGATCAAGTATGTTCGGCGATATAAAAACATTACATAGTACGATGCCTTCTATCTCATTCGGTATATATTCCATATATCCGGTAAAAAGAGAGGCTAATGGCAACATTTCAGTTCCATCAATATCCTTAGGAATTTCATCCACTGTTTTTTTCCACTTTACCGCGCCTATCCAGCTTTCCCCAATTTCATTTGTAGGTTTAAAACCACCTGTCTCAAAAATTACTGCTTTTCTTTGCAGAATTCTTTTTATCTCATCAATAGTCATGTAAACTCTTTCCTCCTTCCTCAATGATAATCCTTATAATCCACAAATTAAACATCCTATTCTCCACAAAAAATGCACCTGGGCAGCTGCTCTCTCCTTCAGCATCCAAGGTGCATTTTTTCACGTATCTATTTTCACTCTCTTACCTTGCTATTCTCTCCTCTATAGCAATTCTCTCCTCTTCTTTTCCCTGTTTGAGGTAATGCTCAAGAAGCGCATCGCCGTCCGGTCCCACTTCAATCCATAGGTCAATGTTTTTGATGTAGTAAATATATGCGTTGAAATCTTTTGTATTGCCTTCGTATGTCTTGAGTGCTTCGATGGCTTCTTCACGTTCGCAATCCAGCGAGATTGTGTCAAGCGCTACGGACTGGCAGATATTGCAAGGCTTATATCCGCTATCTATTGCCTCCTGAAGCGTCAGCGTCGTGTAGCCTTTCCTAAGAGTTCCGCAATTTGCGCCATGATAACGATCACCTGATTTAGTAACGTACACCATTGTGTCACCGCTTGCTCCTGCTGCATTTATCTTTATTTCGCCTGTCAAAAAAGATTCAGCAACCATAAGCAAAACCGTGCTCACAACAAATATTCTTTTAAGCGCCTCCTTCATTTCGAAACTCCTTCTCTTTTCCGCGAGGTAGAAAAAATGCACCCCAAATGCAGCTCTCCATCAGCATTTGCAATGCATTTTTCCCTAACTCTTTCCTTTTTGCGTTATACCTCCGCCTTACCCTTTTTTATATATACAGGCGGCCCATCCATTCTCGCGTGCGGCACAGGTCGTCCCTTCGATCCACTGCATGCCGAAGCGTTACTCGGATTTTGTAATTGCAATTATATATGCTCGTAATCGCGAATGAAACAAACTCGCAATAAAAAGAATATAAATAAAAAAAGGAAGAGAATAAAAATTTTGGATATTATTTTAAATTTCCATATGGTCGTTTCATTGATTCAGCGCAACGCAGAAACCATTGATCTGTGCCTCTTTCTCCGCGTTTGCCGATGCTTTGGGATCTACAAATATTGATGTAGCCTCAAACCCCGGTATCTCCAAGAACTGTGCAAGTTTATTGATAGCTTTTTCTCCGCCGGATCCGGCCATGCAGGCGTATGCGGAAAATCTTTTACCCGCAAGCGCTTTTCTGTTATCTTCTATGAATGTACGAATAGGAGGCGTGAAAGTTCCCGCCCACACGGGGAATCCGAAAATAATGCGGTCATACTTTGATAAATCGACATTGTAATCTTCAAGCTCAGGTTTCTCCGCCATGAGCGCACTCTTTCCGCCCCAGAAGAACTTAGCAAAGCCTTTGTCACTGTAGGCTTTCTTGGGAACAAGGCGAAGTGTATCGGCATCTACCTTTTCTTTTACCTTATCTGCAACGTACTGCGTGTTTCCTTCCAATGAGTAGTAAACTATCAGTGTTTTCATGCATTCTCCCTCTCTCTTCGATTGTATTGTCATTAAGTGAACAAATTCTCCATACACACTTCTTTTCCAATATAATTACTGTACATATTCTTTTTCACACCATATGTAGTAATCATGGTAATTATAATTGTATTAGTGTTTTTGGTAGCTTTTCTGAATACCTCGACCTTGTTCTTTAGCGCAAGGTCGTACGTTTTATCTATCTCATATTCGCGCCCTGCAAACTTTATCTCACACAGGTTTATTACCCTGTCACGTCTTTCTATGATCAAATCAATCTGTGCTCCGTTTTCGTTATCATCGCCTTGTTTATTCCACGTTGATACCTCTGTAAGAACACCCGATATTCCCAGAGTTTGCTTTATCTGATTAATATGATCTTTGCAAACCTGCTCATAAGTTAGCCCCGACCATGCGCGCCTTGCAGGATTGTCGTTCATATTACTCCAAAAATGCTCATCTTTGCCGTAATTATCCCGAATAAATTTAAAATAAAACAGCGAGTAATAGTCCGACAGCTGATAACGCATTCCTCGTTTTTTATTTCCATATGTCTTGTTTACTCTTATAAAGCCGCATTTCTCCAGATTTGACAACATCTTTGTCAACATGCCATTTGAAGGCAATCCCGTTTTCTTAACCAGTTCTTCTCTGGTAAGGCCACTTCTCTTCTCACTTAATGCTGCTGCAACTTTTATATACTGCTCACTATTAGAAAACAGCGTATGGTACAGATGTTCAAATTCATTCCATAACTCCGCTCTTTTTCCAAAGAATATGTCATCAATATTTTCATTTAAAGTCTTTTCACTGTCTAAAAGCCTTAAGTAGAACGGGATACCTCCCATGATCATATAAACCTGCACAATATCATATCTTGACCAAAAGATATTTCGAGAATTAAGATACATCTCCGTATGCCTAAGATCAAAGGGTTCCAAGAACAACCTGCAAGTTTGCCTATTAAATAAGCCACCTTTATTCTCATCTAATTTTTCAACCATCCAAGATGTTGCCGAACCACATACAATAAATACCAAATTCTTTCTGGTCGATCCCCAGGAATTCCAGAACCATTCAAATGCATTCAAAAATCCGGAGTTAATCTTATCCATCCATGGAAGCTCATCAAAGAAAACCACTTGCTTCTTCTTTGCATCTAAGGACTCAAGGTAATTTCTAAGCGCAAAAAAAGCCTCTGTCCAATCTTTTGGATCATCATACTTTTTATGCGACGTATTATTCAATTCCAGAATAAAGTTCTTTAACTGTTCTTGATTCTTTTGATTCTCTGAACCTGTAAACTTAAACGCAAAGGAATTGTCATAGTACTCATTTATAAGGAAAGTTTTTCCAACTCTTCTTCTGCCGTATACTACTATCAATTGTGCTTCTTTTTCAGACATCGCTCTGTCCAAGCGCTTTATCTCATTTTCACGTCCTATAAGATTTTCCATAGCGTCCTCCTGAACGGCTTTTATCTTTATCTATAATTTTAATGAGGATAAAGACAAAAGTCAAACCGACTTTTGTCTTTATCTCTGTTTTTTATAGACATAAAGACAAAAGTCACAGTCTAAAAACTTATAATTCTATTGACGCGAAAAAGTATTAGAATTTATTATGATAAATGCAATGCTATATTTAAGGAGAGTACCAAAATGAGACCAACACACACAGAAAAAGAAAATGCAATGAGGGAAAAGATAATTCCTGAATTATATGCAAACGAATACAATAAATTTATAGGTTTTGAGATATTGGAATTAAGCTCAACTTACAGTAAAGCCAGAATTAAAGCTGATTCCAGATTACATAACACCTACGGAAGTATTCACGGCGGAGCGCTTCTTTCATTTGTTGATGCAATGGCGGGAGCGACAGGAAGCATGAGTGGACACTATGTTACGACTGTTTCAGCAAATCTGAACTTCTTACTTCCTGCAGTTAATACTGAGTATATCTACTGCGAATGCATGAAGCTTAAGACAGGTAAGCACATCCTTGTATTTGACATCAGAGTAACCGATGATAACGGAAATCTTTTGGACAGCGGAGAGTTCTCATTCTTTGCCAGCAAAGTTCCGGTACTTGGAGACAATCTTAAATTCAGCTAAAATATAGACCACGAATTAAGGGACAGCTATCCTAATGAATAGCTGTCCCTTTCTTTAATTAGAAGCCTTAAAGTTATATATCGGCTTCATCACATCAATTATCTCAACCGACTCTTTTATCACATCGATGATATCATCAAGTGACTTGTATGCCATGGGCGCCTCGTCGATGGTTGCCTCGCAGACTGATGAAGTATATATTCCCTTCATCGCCTCTTTGTACTCATCCATCGAGAGATTTTTCTTTGCCGCAGATCTTGATAAGATTCTTCCCGCGCCGTGAGGTGCAGAGTAATTCCACTCAGGATTCCCCTTGCCCACAGCAAGAACCGAACCGTCTCTCATATTGATGGGAATGAGAACTTTCTCACCCTCATGTGCGGCAATTGAGCCTTTTCTAAGGATCATCTCCTCAGTGTCAATGTAATTATGTATTGTATGAAAGGACTCCCCTGCTGAAAGACCTGTTTTTTCCAAAAGGATCTCTGCCATCTTCTCGCGATTTCTCCTTGCAAATCTCTGGCATATCTCAACATCGTGAAGGTAGTCCTCAAGATACTTGCCTGACAAGTAGCACAGATCCTCGGGCATTGTCAGTGCGCCCTCGTGATACTTCTTTTTATAAAGCTCTTTAAGTGCCGCCTGGATCTCTTTACGTCTTCCCTGCTCTTTGTATGTTCTGATGAGTTCCTCTCTTGCCTCAAGATACTCCCCTATTCCCTTGTCAAGGTCGACTGCAAGAGTCTGATAGAGCTCCGCCACCTGTTTTCCGAGGTTTCTTGATCCTGAGTGGATGATGAGGTACTGTGTTCCGTCGGCCGCTCTGTCTATCTCAATGAAGTGATTTCCGCCACCGAGTGTTCCAAGCGATCTCTCAAGCCTTTTTGTCTCCCTGAGCTGTCTGTAGCAGATAAGCTCTGTAAGATTGAATCTCTCAACTCTACCCTCCCAGACTTCTCTTCCGGAAGGGATTGAAAATGCCGCCATATCGAACTTCTCAAGATCGATATCCTGCTTTCCGAGGTTAACCGTATACATTCCGCAGCCGATATCCACACCTACAACGTTGGGAACTGCCTTGTCCGTAATTGTCATTGTAGTTCCGATCGTGCAACCTTTTCCCGCATGGACATCAGGCATGATCCTGATTCTCGATCCCGCTGTCATGGGATAGTCACACATTCTTCTGATCTGCTCTATAGCCTCATCCTCAACAACCTTTGCATAGCAAATGGCTGTATTAACTTTTCCTTTTATCTCAATTGTATTCATTTCTCTTTCCTTTCAATCCCGAACCGGAAGCTTCATTCTTCCGGTCCTTCGTCTCATGTTATGCAACAATCCTCTCATAGCGTTTTGATGAAAGGACGCTCATCATAAATTTATACGGTTCAAAGTTTCCATCTTTTAACATTGAAAAGATCTGCGGATTGCAGCCTGACACAAGTGCCACGCCCTGCTCGTTCATCTCAACGGGCTGCTGGGTATTGCGGCTGTTCACATTCCAGAAGACTATCTGAGGAAGCTTAAACCCACGTCTTTCAAATTCTGCTTTGGCATTCTCAAAATTAGTCATACCGGAATTTTTCGCGCACATATCAAATTCCATATCGGAGATTATATACAATTTCTCAGGCATGTCCGACTGTTTAAGATTGTTGCGAACCGCGGTATTCAATATAAGCATAAATGTCTTTTCCAGATCAGTATTGCTGCACTCATTGAATCCCATGCAATAACGGACTTTCTCAACAATGTCTCTGCCTTTTATCTCCACAAGTCTCGGTCTGTTCGAAAATGTAATGAAGTGGTTATGAAAAGCACCTGTATTTCTCTCCGCAAAGTATATACCAAGCGACTGCGCAACCGCTGCAGGACTTGTATTTATTCCCCAGTACATCGAGCTCGAGCCGTCAACCACGACCAGAGAATTCTCTGAGCCTGCGTAGTTTTCAAGTGCGTTCCATGTTGCATCCATCGCGCTTCTTTCATCCTCGGTGATCTCTGCTCCTTTTATAACAGGAGCTATCACGTCATAAGGTGTGAGCGTTCCGGTGTGCATGACAGTCGGATCCTCTTTTGCCTTTTGGATAAAAGAGCTATATCTTTCACCGTCATTTCTTATAAATGCTCTTCTGTACTTGTAGAGCGCTTTTGATGTCTGTTTCTCGTAGTCAAAAGAATAGTCTTTTTCGCGAAGGTTATTCTCAATGATCTTGATCTGTGCTCTGAGTGCAGATAACGCTTTGCGATACTCGGAGTCTGTCATCTTCATTGCTCTTGCTATCTTCTTTGCATTTCTGACTGTATCGCGGTTGCTTGCATTTATAGAAGGAAGCCATTTGGCAAGAAGTGATACTTTAGCATCTTCGCCGACCTGCGCAAGTGCTTCCATATCTGCTCTGAGAGTCTTTTCGACATAATCGGAAGCTTCTTTTTCAACGGGTGTATCCATAAGCGCGAGAAGGTCATCGTATCTGCCGTACTCAGCGATATTTTCTATATTCTTTCTTACAGACAAAGGCTCGTTTACCGCGAGGTACTTAAGTATCACCTTGAATACTCTTCTCTCACCAAGTCCGCCTCTTATATCTCTTGCAAAAAAGAGCATCTTCATCGCAAGTTCTGCATTCTCTGCATAAGCCTTTACGAATCGGTTTATGATATCTTCATCTGAAGCGTTCCTGAGAGCGCCTATTGTCGCAAAGAGATCAAGGCACTCCGATCTGGTTGAAACGTATGTATTTGCGCCGTTTTCTGTATATGTTCTATTTGATTCTCTCTTTAAAAATTTTAACATCATTGTATTCTCTCTCCTATAAAAACCGTTCAAGCTTCAGCAAGGTGCAACCGGGTTAGTGCCCGGCTCACTATCCTGCAATGCAGGACACGTTTGACAGACGTGGACTAATTTAATTGCTGTATGCACCTTTTTCTTTAAGCTCTTTCAAGACACACTTCCTATTCGGAAGGGATGGGATTCGAACCCACAAAGCCGGACTATGAATCCGGTGCTTGCCATCTAGCTACCAATCATTGCTGTATGTGTCTTTCGCTTTGTTGTGATTACATCATAGCGCAGATAATTGGAGATAAAAAGATGCAAGTTGACGTGCTTTTACAACCCCAATATAATATGTATATAACTCAGAATTACGTGATATTTTATAGAAATCGCAACCCCAAATAAGAGGTATAATATGACAGAGAAATACAAAATATATCTTTCCGAAGAAACCAGATTAAGACTTATAAACGACGCCGAGCTCTTTGAATTCACCAAGAAGGATGAATCCGTCAATCTCAACGCTTTCTTAAAGACGCTCATCGTGAATTACTTTGACAGGTACAGACGCGACAGCGAAGCCCTTCTTGATAACATAATGAAAGACCTGACAGGCCTTACATCAATATCAAACAAAGCCGCCTCTGCCCTTGCGGACAAGATTATAAGTACATATATAAAAGCCGACAACTCGCAGTCAGGCAAAAACTCTGCCCTCACGCTTACCGTCAGCGGCGCTTCTTATGAAATACTAAAGATAATAGAGCTCAATATGCTTAAAGACACTTCGCTCTCACAGTATCTCAAAGATATGTTCAACTCATATCTTTCGATCCCGCGAAACGAAAGAGAGACAATTATTTTTAAAGATACATATGAAGACATCAACAAAGCACTTGAAGCTCACAGAGTACTCACGTTCGCATCAGCTTATTCGGAACGCAAATATGCTTTTGCCGTTGAACCATATATGATCGCACCTTCAAAAGAGGAACAGTGCAATTACCTGCTCTGCAGGGACATCAACACCCGCACTCCCAGAACTTTCAGGATATCCAGAATGCGAAATGTGTTCATAACATCCGATGAATTTAATATCGATGAAGAATTGGAAAAAGAACTCCGAGAAAAAGCCACGCGTACTCCTCATTCAGTATCGCCAAATGTACAGGCCGTTGTGCGCCTTAGCCAAAGCGGAACAAGACTGTTTAAAGTCATAACAAAAAACAGGCCAATCACATCGAAAATAGAAGGTAATCTCTATTACTTCGACTGGCCTGCATTACAGCTTGAAGAATATTTCAGACGATTCGGAAGGGACGCTGTTGTCATAAAACCTGCTTCCCTCAAAGAAAAAATACGCAAATACTATTACTATGCCTTTAAAGAATACAATAAGTAACAAAGCTCATCTTGTGACATTATTTATAGCTTCGCAGCACATCAAGCCCGAGTAAAAGAGCTTTCTCATGCGAATCCATACCGAAATCTCTGCTGTCATATTCGTGAACGTTGGCAAGAGAATCTGCGGTGAACAGGAACTGTCCGAATTTCGCACCTCTTTTCCTACTGCATGCTGCAAGAGCTGCGCACTCCATCTCAACTACAGAGCAGCCCTCTTCCAGGCGGTAATTTACCATATCTTTTGTCTCCCTGAAAAATCCGTCAGTTGTCCAGGTGGTACATTTGACAACAGGAAGATTATGGGCTTTGAAACAATTCTCAATAACGGATACAGGCTCTTCATCAAGCTCTATATATCTTGAAGCAGGCAGATAATGATATGATGTTCCTTCATCTCTCAGCGCTTTCGTAGGAATCATAAAAGCATTCTCGGGAATGTCGGCCAGTACACCGCATGAACCTACTGCGATGATTTTTTGGCATCCACAGCTGATAAGAAAATCCAAAAATGCTGTTGCGGCAGGTGCTCCGATTGTGGGCTGAACAAGGCATATATCCTCTTTTTCCTCATGAAGGACATAGACATTCACGGTATGTGAAACAGTGATGTACCTCTCTGCAATCTCATCGTTATGCTCCGCGGCATATCTGTCTACCACATCTCCCAGAAAAGCAACCAGACATTTCTCCGGTAGTTTGAGCCTGCCACTGTCGTGGTTGGGTGTGATCACTTCTCTCGAATGATCATCATACTCTAGTATCGGTATCTCATTTTTAATTATCATAATCTCTTCCCTTTTAACGTTATTTTATAGAAAATATTTATGTATAATTATAACTGCTTACACCGTACGTGCAAATAACTTGTTTTTCCGTAGCTATATAAATTAAAAATCAATTAAATATTTATAAATATACGTTTTTCAGACTTTTTTCGTTGTAAAATCTTAATTGACCCCTTTATCGGGATAATTTCTTTTTTTCCGTAAAAACAGTTTTTCATGAGTTCTTCATGGAGGTGCTTATGGCGGCAAATTCTAAGGTTAACATCAAAAAACAAAGCAATGAGATCAGTTTTAAAGACAGTATCAAGACAAAACTGATTGCCATCTTACTTGCAGTTGCGGCAATCCCTATAACCATCGCAGTAATCGTAAGCTACAAGACATCTACAGGAAAAGCAAAGGATGATGCTTTGAAACTGCTTAATTCAGATGCGAAAGTAGTTGCCGGTCAATTCTCAACAATTGTCCAGCAAAATCTCATCGCGCTTCAAACCTGCGCTTCCGCGCAAAGCACCATAGATTATCTAAAGACCTTTAATCAGAGCGGTGCAGATAAGAAAAGAGAACTGATTCTGGCGCAGATGGATCAGATCAACACAAATATTAATGACGGAAACCTCAACTGTATCCTGTCTATCGAGAGCGGCGATCAGCTCATAAGAACAGACCGTCACGAATCCACAAATATTGCAGACAGAGCATACTTCCAGGAATGCTGGGCAACGAAGAGTACCGCCGTTTCCAATATTGTTGTAAGTAAAGCTGCCGGAAACAGAATCACGATCATTATCGTACCTGTTTTGGACCCTTCAACAGGAGAAATGATAGGAACATTGCAGCGAAGCTTTGACCTGTCTGTACTTCATAATTTCCTTGCAGAGAACGTTAAGAACGGCTATATCGTTGACAAAGCCGGAACCGTTGCTGCTCATTCGCAATTTGAGATATCACCGGAAGATGAGCCCATTGTACATACTGAAGAAGAGTACATGACATCTTCTCTTACAAGCAATACTTTTGATAGCGTGATTGACGGAAAGCTCACCTATACATCATGGGTAAAAGAGCCCGTAACAGGCTTTGTAATCGCTGTTTCGGAAACAAATGCCGAGATAATGTCATCTGCAACACGTTCAGCACTCACAGTTATCATTCTTGGAATCATCCTCCTTGCAGTTGCATGCGTGATCTCAATTATGATGGCAAAGAGCTTTACAGACCCTATCGCTGCAGTTAACGAGTCGCTCGTAGCACTTGCCGACGGAAGATTTGTCAAAGTTGAAAAATTTGATGCCAGAAACGATGAGTTCGGCACCATTTCAAAAGCTACAAACTCCGTTATCGGAACCCTCAACGATATAGTCAGTCATATAAAAGAATCTGCTTCGAGCGTAGGAGTTTCATCCGAAGAACTGTCAGATATGGCAAATCAGATCTCCCAAACTGCCGAAGACGTTTCAAATGCAGTTCAGGAAATCGCATCGGGTGCAACGCAGCAGGCTGATGAAATCCAGAACGCTTCCGATAATGTTACCCTTATCGGCGATGCAGTCAGTGATGTGCAGACATCCACCGGTAACCTTTCAGAGCTTGCCGGCAAGATGAAAGAGGCATCCGAAGTTTCAAGTAAATCGCTGACATCCCTTCAAACCTCTTCTGTTGAGATGACAGCAAAGATAGATGATATTGCCAAGACTATTCAGGCAACCCAGGAAGCGGTTGATAACATAAGTGAAAAAGTTGAAGGAATTACATCCATCGCAACACAGACCAACCTTCTTTCACTCAATGCATCTATTGAGGCCGCAAGAGCCGGTGAAGCAGGAAAAGGATTCGCTGTCGTTGCGGAAGAAATCGGAAAACTTGCCGATGATTCAAAGGCAATGGCCGATGATATCATGAAAGAAATGAGCACCCTTCTCGATCAGAGTAAAGCTGCAGTTGCCGCTGCCGAAGATGTAAAGAACGGAAACAACGAGCAGCAGATTGCTATCGGCGAAACTCTCGATGCCGTAAACGGAATGCTCCAGGATATCGGAAGTACCGTCGGCGGAGTAAAAGACATCTCGAATGGCGCAGACACATGTGCTTCATCCAAGAATGCCGTAGTAGATACCATGAGTGCTCTTTCAGCTATTTCTGAAGAAAATGCCGCTTCTTCAGAAGAGACCGGCGCATCCATGCAGGAGCTCTCCGCTACAGTTACTACACTTGCATGCTCAGCCGACAATCTGAAAGATATCGCCGAACAGCTCAATGAAGAAATGAAATTCTTTAAATCATAAATCCATCTCAATGCACCACAAAAGGAGACGATCATTCATTACCAATCGTCTCCTTTTCTTTTCATCAAAACTTATGCAAAATAAGTCTTTAAATCATCGCCAACATCTGATATAATCAATCCACTGCACTTTTTTAACTAAATATTGAATAACAGGGAGATCGGAGGATTTTCCCATTGTCAATAAATGTCAAATTAAAAAAGAAGACTTCCCGTCTGCATTGCGCGCCCACGCAATACAAACGGTCCGTCCTCTTTCGTTTTATGCAATATGCAAGAATATTAAGCGCATCTTCTTGCTCTTGCGTTTACATTTAGTACGATAATGTCCTCCATAGATACTTCAAAAATCATTGCAAGCGCAATAAGGTTATCAATGGTCGGCATTGCTGCACCATGCTGCCATTTGTAGATTGCCTGTGGGGTTGCAAAACCAAATAGGCTCTGCAATTCTTTAACAGTCAATCCTGCTGCCTTTCTTAACCTCGCAATATTTCTCCCTGTAGCCGCCATATCTATGGAAGGCATTGTAATCATCTCGTCCTCCTATTCCGGCATCCTAATAGATAGGAGTTGGTACCCCATTATCGGTGCCTTAGTGTATTAAAAAAAATGAGTATTATTATGTCAATGGATTATGTTTTACAGTTTCTCTGAGTCCATATATGATGTCCTCCAAGTCCGTGTATGTCATAGGTTTCTTTTGTTCAATGTATTTCATTTTCCAACTATGTTTTTTGATATGATCCAAAAGCTTTCCACTACCAAACTCTATTAGAATCAGCACTTTCTCTCTACAAATGGGCCGCTGTTGCGCCCGCTTCCATAATCACTCCACCTGTCTCAATATAATTATGTATAGCACGAAAACTTTTTGTCTGAATTCATTTCCGATATCACTAACCAGCAACCAAGTTGTTTTAACGCCTTTTCTCTTTCATTGTTTCATTCACACGTATCGTCTGACTGACGGCCGATATATATAAAATATACGCACACATCCGATTTAGGTGCAGCCAATTAAGGAACTGATCTACCTGTAAGAAATGTTTGTGGTTCCTTTGGCGCAACCGTTATCGGATCAACGCCGGTTATGATATTCAGTTGTATAGCCTATGTCCTTGGATAATCACACATCCGTCCTGTCTGCATTTTTATCTCGTCTTTGACTATCCTTGAATAACAAAGGCTTTACTATATCTCCTTTCACCTTGATCACTCAATCAACATTCATTGTTCAATATAATTACATTGAACAGTACACGAGGCGGGATTCGAACCCACATGCATCTCTGCGCCTGAAATTAAGGTCAGGCCGCGAACCGTCTTCGCGACTCGTGCTTCGCATCCATATCGGAGCGTTTTTTATTTGATAGGATTTTCCTATCAAATAAAAAACCGCTTGCCTTCATACAAGGCAAGCGGTTTGCTTATCATGATCTATATGCTTTGATTCTTATTATTGAACCTCTGCTGAAATAACATCATCTCGCATCTGCTTTGTCTTATATGAATGCACGAAAGAAAATCCCCACTCGAATCGTTTAACGAATGATGATTTTTTAAAGGCTTTCATATTTTTTTTGCAGAACATGCGATTAGTTGTCACTCTTTAATCTTTTCCTTTCTCAAAGCTTATAATTAAGCTCCGTTTCTAACTTATGTTGGTATGATAACATCATTTATCACAGCTGTCATTATACCCGTGGTATAAATCACCAAATCTTCATACTTTTCGCGGCATCGTGTTATGCAGATTCCGCAAAATCCCCGAGTATAACAGATTATTTCCTTCATCTCTTCATATTGTTACTTTCAGATTAACAAATCTGCTAATATATTTACTGTATGAAGAAAGAGGTATTGGGGGACTAAATGGAGGAAGAAACAGTATGAAAAGATTTTCAAAACGCATCGGCTCAATCCTTACAGGTATAGCCATGTTTGCGTGCTCTTTGTATATAATGCCGCCTGTTACGGCACATGCAGAGGCAACATCACCCGAATCAGGTAAGTGTTATTACCTTAAGAATAAAAATAGCGGAATGTATCTGACAGTCGAAAATGATTCAGCATCCAACGCCGCTAATGTAATTCAATCAAAAGGCACAGGTTCACGCGGCCAGAAATGGATCCTTGAGCAAAACAGTTCAGGCTCTTATCGCCTGCATCCCGCAACAGACATGTCGGGCGGTATGTCTCTTGATGTAGCATACGGTTCATCAAAGGATGCAACCAATGTCCAGATTTATTCAAACAACGGCGCTGCGGCACAGAACTTCAAGTTCGTCGAGGCAGATTCCAAGAAAGGCTACTACATAACAACAGAAGCTTCAGGTTTTTCATCCGTTCTTGATGTAAACAGAAAGAGCAAAGAATCGGGAGCAAATGTTCAGCAGTACAGAAATCTCAAGCAGAGCAATCAGATCTGGTACTTTGAACAGACAGATATGCCTTCAGGCGGATCACAGAAAGCTCAACCCGGCAATAATAGCAGCAGCCAGGATAACAGCTCCGTCAATCCACAGCCTGCGAACCCGAAGCCCGAAAATAACAATTCAAATAATCAGGCAAATAATCAGAACCAAACTTCCAATTACAGACCGGATTCATCATATCCTCAGCAGCAGATGCAACTTCAGAACTGCTCTGACGGCGGCAATGTAACAGCAAACGGAGGCACTCTCACAACAAGCAATTCCACTACCGCAAATTCCAGATGGATTCTTGATTATGTAAGTAACAACACATTCAGGATCATAAGTGCAGCAGACGGAACGAGCCTTACACAGGCAAACGGTTCTGTTTCCACAGCACCTGTATCTTCTGATAATAACGCGCAGTTCTGGACAATTAGTTCCATTAAAGAAGATGCAAACGGCATTCCTCTTAACTATAAGATCGTAAGTCAGGCAAATAACAACCTTGCACTTACTCTTTCAGGAAACAGTTACAGCCTCAGCTCTTTTAACGGATCTGCAGCGCAGTGCTTCAGACTTAATTCATACGGCGCAGAAGGCTTTGCCGGTTACTGCCTCGATATGAGCAAAAGAGAAAAAGCTTCCGTTACGGGCGGCGTTCTCGGACAGGTTGTAAAAGCAAATAACCTTTCGGATCTTCAGCGTTATGCTTCAGGTTCTACTCCGTATACCATTGTAATAAGCAGTGATATATCAGCAAACTCTCTTACAAAGGTTTCGGTAGGATCAAACAAGACCTTCGTTGGTTCTTACAACGCACATACGCTTAACAATATACACTTTAGAAACATTTCCGCTTCCGGAAACAACATTTATAAGAACATCACTTTTGCGCACTCTGTAAACATCAATGACAACGATGATATTCAGATGTATATAACAGACGGAAACAATTTCTGGCTCGACCACTGTTCATGGACAGGTCATGACATGGGAAAAGACGTAAACATACACGGAAATGACAAAGATAAGTTTGTCTATGTGGGACTTAAGTCAAACTTCGTATCAATTACAGGCTGTTACTTCGGAGGACATAAATATGGTCTCATCCTCGGTTATCCCGAAGAGAACGGCTCTCCCACATATAACGGATATCCTTGCATGACTATATGCAACAGCTACTTTAACGGTACTCAGACAAGAGCACCGGGACTTATGAGATACGGTTATTTCCACTGCTACAATAACTTTGTTTACAACTTCAATATCGGATATACACCTTATACAAACTGCAATATCTTCTCAGAGAACAACTACTTTGACAAAGGAAGAGATTCAGGCGGCGTAGTAAATGATATGGGAAGAGGAAACTTTACAGACAGTGGTTCTGTTCTTTCTTCGGATGTATCAAGACTTAGCATCGGCGGATGCAGCTGGAGGCCTTCATCCAACTACGGATACAAAACCCGCAATGCAGCAGATGCCAAAGCATGGGCTACAAGCAACGCAGGTTCAAAGAACTCTCCTTTGGTATATGCAATTGATTAAGCAAATATATTTAAGCAAGAAAATGGGGGCTGTCATCGACAGCCCCTTAATTCATGCTTATATTAAATACTAATGTTAGTAAACATCTCTTCTCTGGTTTTTACATTTTTAAGTTCTATCACATCAGGCTCATACTTCCAGCCTTCAGCCTGCCTTACAAGTGTACCCACCTGTATTGCGCGTTCGCCGATTCCGATAAGGCTAAACTCACCGATACTGTCACCTGTCTGCGAATTGATCATATCGATCCGCATATGCTCAAGTTTACCAAGCTTCAACTGCTTTTTGGGCTCTTTTAAAAGATCCAAAGTAAACACGATCGCTTTCGTTTCAGGTGACATCTTACTAAAGTCTATATCGATATTCTCGACACAGTTCTGAGCGTCATCACCTTTGTTATCGCCACCGTGAACTATGCTTCCGTCATCCGAAACAAGCTTCTCGTAATTTACGCATTTACAAGCTTTAGCTTCTCCGGAATTCTCTTCGATAATGTATGCCGATGCATCGCAATCCACAGAATGGTCGTTCTTTTCAAGCAATCCGTTTATCAATCCGCCTGAGCGCTGTTTGCCGTACTGCTCCCAGAAAAACCTGATCGTAATAGGATAGCTTCCGTCAATAATGATTTCTTTTCCAACACGTTTCTTCATAAGCATACCTCGCTAAACTGTCTAACATCTCCCAATATTGAATTTATCAGATCTGTTTCATTAGTAAAACTCTTTTTGTTCTTATTACTAACCTTATCGAATATAGATTCTTTGCAATATGCCAGGTCGGCAATCTCAAGCATAGGAATATCTATCTCGCTGTCGCCTGCTGCAATAACAAACTCGGGAACAAACTTTTCTTTCAGCCTTGTAAGCGCCGCTCCCTTATTGAACTGCGGCGGCAAAAAATATATCTTTCTGCCAAAGTACTCGACACGCAGCCTTGTCTTTTCAGAAAAAGTATCCGCAATACCTTCTACGCTTCCCCCGTCTTCACAGTAGGCAAAAACATACATATCATCTACTTTTCTGCATCTGATATGCAGATCTTCTTTTTGAGATTCAAGCATAGCAAGAATATCATCCAGGTCTTTCCTGTATTCATCCATGAACTTGTAACTTGTTTCATCCCAGGAAGATACTCTTTCGTTGTTCGAAAGAAGTATTGCACCGTTTGTCGTAACAGCATATTCGGGCTCTGCTCCGGGTTTCCAATTTATCCTAAGGTACTGCTCGATCGACCTTGTCGTCAACGGAGTGTACCTTGCAAGCATCTTTAATTCTTCAATCTGTTCGTATGTCTCTTTATTAATATAACTCTGTTCTTTGCCATTTATCCACTCAATACACATATCTCCGTCTCTTTTTTGTTTATAAGAATGGATCAATGTATTATCGAGATCACATGCGATCAATATATTTTTCATTTATGTGTCCGCCATAGATTTAATAATTCCGCAAGCTCTGTAGTGTTTCAGCGGATATTCTGCCACTTCGATATTTTTCTCCCTCGCAAGCTGATAAAGATGTCCCAAATGCTCTTCATCATTCTTGCTGCTTACAAGTATCTTCCATGGCATCCTTCTTAAAAGAACTCGCGTAGCCTCACCGATACTGGGTTTTACCAGGTTGATATCATCGATTCCAAATTCTTTTGCAATAGCCCTTACTTCATCTATCGCACTTTCATCCGGCTTATCCTCTGCAGTATCAGATTCGTCTTCAAACTCAAATTTTGCCTCCACGGCGTCAATGAACTCATAAGTGACGTCTCTATCCATTAAATTATCATAAAAGACAGCACCGTGAAAATCTTTTTCTCCAATAATATCATCGCGCAAAAATGTTCTGCTAAGAAGCCCTGAAACCGTTGAGTTAAGGCATGAGCTCGCGATAAGAAAATCATCATGCGTTCCGAAATATTTGGCAACATACGCAGGATCTGACAGAACCGCAAGACTGTTATCTATCATAGGATAATCCTCGATAGCCTTCGCAAGCTCTCTCTGAATAGCACCCTTACCTGTCCATCCGTCAACAAACTGTATTCCCTCAGCACCGTGTCTTTCAAGAATATAATCTATCGCGTTTTTGTCTATTCCTCTTCCTCTTATGATCGAGATCGAATAGTGCGGCACATCGCAGCCGTATTTCTCTTTGATATATCTTTTTATCAAAATGCCGACAGGCGTACCTGCTCTTGCAAGAGAAACAAGCACCAGCTTATCCCCTTTTGCATTCCACAACCTCTGAGAAACCGCACCGACAGCCTTGGCTGTGATATGGCTGTATCTGGCAAGAGCATCTTCGTATGTCTTCTGATATTTCTCCGAAGGCTCATATTCTATAGGAAGCATCTCGCAGTAATGTCTTCCGCTCTGTATCTCCCTTTCGCGCTCTTCTGTCGTCTGAGGTTCCACCATTCCGGTTATATCTTTTAAAAGGACTGTCACATCCTCCGGTTTATATGTTCCAAACAAATCATTTACCCCCTGTAAAGAACTACGTTCTTATTTCCTTCTTTGAAAAGAGCCTCTACGAGACTGTGTCTTTCGCAGAAAGAATCGCGATCGCTATCTGTTACAATGATAACAAGATCGTACTTTTTAAGATCGTAGATATAGGTCTTTCTTCCATTGTCATAAAGACTCTTTATTCTGTATCCCGATGTTATCGGATAGCCTTTTGCCCTGCAGATTCCGATAGGACTGCGGGTTGTTGAATGTGTATAAACATTGGCTCTTGTATTCTTCTCTATTGTTTCACCCAAAACAATCGCGGGATACATGCATTCTTCCGTTCCCAGGATCAATATACTTCCGTAATCATCAAACAATTTTTCCTGGATCAAAAAATCATATGCAAACATCTTACAGTTTTCCACATATTCACGGGTTTTTACACCAAGTCTGGGATCCATAAGATTTGCGCGCGAATTCAGATATTCATATCTTGCTACGGCTACATTTTCATTTATCTCTTCGGCTTCACTTATATCATATTGCTTTACATCCTCGGTAAAATCCGTGTCATCAAGCTTTACAAGTGAAATGCTCTCTATTCCGTAGCTTTCCATCTTCGCATTGTTTTCTTGTGTTACTCTGTTTATTATTGAAGCTGCGACCAGCTTTTTTTCATTTACTTCAGGATAATTCTTCTTAAGTTGTTCAATAAAATTGATTATTGTTTTTCCGGTCGAGATCTCATCATCGACAAAAACAATAGTCTCAGTATCAGCAAGCCATTTCCCCAGATGAGAAGCTGAAAGCTTCTGATCCGTAGCATGGCTGTGCTCCTCGAGGAATTCAATCCATTCTGATTCACGTGAGATATTCTCTCTGGTTGTATGAATGTAGATGCAATCTCCACCCATCTTCTCTGCAACAGTCATGCCAACAGCAGTTGCAGTCTCAGCAAAGCCTATTACAAGCTTTGTCTCAGGGTACTTTTCACTTACAAGTTCCCCGAAAGTATGAAGCATTTCCAATGCATCCGACGGTCTTACCGGCAAATGCTTGCCCTGCAGAGGATCAACCAAAAGATATGTTCTTTTTGTATTATGAAAACGCTTCGCCAGTTTTAACAGCTCGTGTTCTGTATACTCTTTCACATTATCTCCTTTTATAAACAAATCGACGTTTCCGGATGTGCCCGCTTCCCCATACGGCAATCCGGCTTTAACCGTCACACATCCTCTTTTATTCCATATATATCAGCAAGAATGGATATCTTCTTAGCCCACTTTCCGTGAACCTTAACTTCATTCATCCTGTTTCCGCCTTCACTCTTCGCAACTCCGAGGGGTCCTTTATCCCAACCAAGGATCTTCATGGCATCTTCATAATCAGCTCTGCTTACCTTAAGACTCTCGTAGATAATAGGTAACTGACTGGGATGAATTGCTGTCTTTCCGATAAATCCGTTTATTCTGTCGAGCTCAAGTTCTCTCGCAAGTCCTTTGTCCCATACTCCGTCACGCTCTGCGCCGAAATACTCCCAAACAGGGCCGGACACAACATAATCCGAAGCAAAAATGTTTATGATATCAACAAATATGTCTCTTATAACTCCGATATCATATATTGTCTGACTTGCCGCTCTTCTAAGGCCGTAGAGATTGCAGAAATCATTTCCGCCTACTCTCACATTGAGTACATAGTCCTTGATCGTATCAAGAGACTCTTTTATCTTGGTCAAAGTTCCGATACGTGTCGCAACATCTGCTATCATCCTTGTTTCAAGGATTGGCATTATATAAGTGATCTTATCCTTGCCTGCATTAACCTTTTTAATGCAAGAGATGTAATCATTCATATTGGACAGATCAAACTTTGGAAGTAAATATCCGGAGATAATATCCGAATAATCTTTGTAGAGATCAATGATATGTCTCATATGCTCGGGTGTTCTTATTCTTACAAACACCAAAGGTCTCTTCTTTTCATCTATTTCCGCAAGTTCCCCAAGCACTTCCTTTAAGATCTGCTCTGCCTCTTCAAGACAATCGTCCTGAATAGTATCTTCCAGGCAAAATGCGAGGGAAGTTAAAAACGGAAAACTTCCGTTTTTAACTTTCTGAGGCACTTTCCGGTTCATTCCGGGAGCATAAAGAAGTCCTCCTATCGAGTACTTGAGTCGCTCTTTCTCATCTAATTCCATTTCTTCACCTGATCAAGCCCTTGTTGCTTATTATTTCTTTTTTGTTGCAACAAGGATACCTTTCCTAATTAAATCAACAGGGATCATTGTTGCCGCTATTACTGCAACAAGTGCCCATCCACCGATGCTGAACGGTGTGCAGCTGAACATAGAACTGATCCAGCCAAATACTGCAAACGGAATAACCGCTGCATTAACAATAATTGCCTGTGCCAAAACGATGGCAAACCAAACCTTCACAAATCCGGGATTCTGTTTAAGTCCCTTGAATATTCCGAATCCGTCATCTCTTACATTGAATCCGTTAAAGAGTGCAGCTACAACAAACAGAACAAAGTATGCTGTATGAAGCTGTTCCTGTGATCCAAAGAAGTTTGCAAATACAGGCATCTTGAGGAATGCAAAACTTACAGCTGTAAGCCAAAGTGCCATGCTAAGAATCTGTATAGCCATTGACTTGCTGATAATGCTCTCATCTCTTCTTCTGGGTGCTTCAGTCATATACTTCTCATGAGCAGGCTCATTTCCGAGCATGATAGCTCCGAGACTGTCCATAACAAGATTTACAAAGAGAAGATGTGTAACCTTCAAAGGTTCAACAACTCCGAAGAACGGGCTGATAGCACTTACGATAACTGCGGCAACATTTATCACCAACTGGAATTTACAGAATTTCAAAATGTTGTGATAAATAGTTCTTCCATACAAGATCGCATCTTTGATGGATCTGAAGTTGTCATCGAGAATAACGATCTCACCTGCTTCTTTTGCAGCTTCTGTTCCGCTACCCATAGCGAATCCGACATCTGCTCTCTTAAGTGCGGGTGAATCATTAACTCCGTCTCCGGTCATACCGCAAACAAGATTCATTTCCTGACAGATTCTTACCATTCTGGACTTATCTGTAGGAAGAGCTCTTGCGATTACTCTGATATCTTTTACAATTGCCTTGATCTCATCATCAGTCATGTTGTTAAGCTGAGCAGATGTGAGGGCTCTGTCTGTTTCTTTCTGAATAAGACCTGCATCTTTAGCGATAGAAACCGCTGTCTCAAGACGGTCACCTGTGATCATAACTACCTGGATTCCGGCACCCTGTACTTCCTTGATGGCTTCCTTAGCCTCAGGACGAACATCGTCACGAATTGCTACAAATCCGATGATCACAACATCATCGTTGATCTTATCCTCTGTGAATGCCTTTTCTGAATATCCGAAAGCAAGCACTCTCATTGCTCTTGAAGCGTACTCATTGATCTTGGCTTCAACAGCTTCCTGTGTAAGTTCAATAACTTCACCGTTTGAATTAAGTCCCTTCTTGGCAGATGCAAGAAGTCTCTCGGGAGCTCCTTTGTAGAAGACCTGCTTGAGTTCTTTGATCTCAACCTGGCTGAACTTATTTGCAGAATTGAATGTCTGTGACATTCCTACGCTATAATCTGTATCTTTATCAGTTCCCTTTGTAAGGAAGTTCATCTCTTCCTCACCGAGGAATTTTACAAGAGCCTGGTCGGTAGCGTTACCACCGATTACGCGATGCTCTCCGTCGAACATTGATGCTGTATTTTTTCCGATGGCGATATTAAGCATTGACTTTACTTTGCCGTGATCCTTGATCTCAGCCAAAGGAATGTTTGCACCGTCAGCTGTAAAGAATTCAACAACTTCAAGGCTTCCCTTTGTGATGGTACCTGTCTTATCACTGAACAAAATGTTGAGTGATCCTGCAGTCTCAATACCTACTGCCTTACGAACAAGAACGTTGTGATCAAGCATTCTGCTTGTGTTCTGCATAAGTACGAGTGAGATCATAAGAGGAAGTCCCTCAGGTACTGCACAAACAACGATCAATATCGCAAGTGAAACAGCTTCGATAACATTCATAAGAATGTTGCTCCAACCTGAAGCGAAATAAGCTGAAAATCCACCGGCACTGAAGATGAAGTAAGCGATATACAAAACAACGATCACTGCTGCAGATACATATCCGAATACAGAAATCTGATTTGCCAATATTCCAAGCTTAACCTTAAGAGGTGAATCGGGCTCTTCAGCCTGCATATCCTCAGCCATCTTACCCATCATGGTCTTAAGTCCGACTTTGCGAACTTCCATGATACCTTCTCCGTCGAAGATAACAGCGCCTCTAAAGAGTGAGTATGAATCAACAAAAACATCACCCGTGATTTCTTCAGGGAACTCAGTCTTTTCGTCTGTGGCTGTCTTTTCACATTCTTCAGCCTCACCGTTAAGTACTGAGTTATCAACTCTGAGGTCACCCTCAACGAGAATACCGTCAGCAGGAACCTTGTCACCTGACTGAAGGATAACTCTGTCACCAACTACTACATCATCAATTTCGATTACTGAAATAATTCCGTTTCTATATACTTTGCAAGTGTCTTTCTTGGTACTTTCCTTAAGTTCACGGTACTTTGTATCACTTGCAACACCTGTCTTTGCAGTAACAAACGCAACGATAAGTACTGCTACGACTGTTCCGATAGGTTCATAAATCTCTGCCTGTCCCATAAAGAACATGACAAGCATAATTACAACGATAAAGAGAAGGATTTTGATCATAGGATCGCTGAATGTTTCCTTGAACTCCTCCCAAAATGTTGTAGGTTCGGAATCGGGAATAATATTTGCTCCGTTCTTTTCCCTGGATTCCTTTACTTCAATATCTGTTAATCCTTTTTTCCCCATTTTCTAATCACTCCTAATAAGCGTTTTATTTCTTTTATTAAATATTTCCCCTAAAAGCGGTCCCCATAGAAAACGGGCGGGATAGCCACAAATCCCATTGCCAAGACAGTTTCTTTCCCACCCATTTACTTCAAGCACATATTTTAAATCTATTAGGTGTATCTCTTAGCCAGGCCATCGATTCCTTGATCCTGTGTTCCCTGACCGATAGCATTAAACTTCCACTCACCGTTATGGCGATAAACTTCACCAAAGATCATAGCAAGCTGTCCGGAATAATCCTCAGTAAGGTTATATCTGCAGATTTCCTTGTTATTACTCTGATCAACGATTCTTATATACGCATTCTTGATCATTCCGAAATGCTGATTACGTGTTGCAGCGGAATAAATATTTACAACAAAGACAATCTTGTCATACTCTGCAGGAACTGAAGCAAGATCAACAATGATCTGCTCATCGTCTCCGGCGCCGGCACCTGTGAGGTTATCTCCCATATGCTGTACTGTTCCCGATGAATGCTTGAGGTTGCGGAAATATACAATATCCTTGCTTCCCTTTAACTTTCCACCCTTAAGCATAATTGCAGATGCATCGCAATCTATATCCTGAACCATACTTGAACTTCCGAACAATGCATTTAAAAGTCCGCCGCCGACGCTCTTTTTAGCCTCGTCCCATCCAAGTCCTACTATTACTTTTCCTAATCCTGCACTCTCTTTTGAAAGGCTGACTTTCTGACCTTTCTGTAAACTAATAGACATTCTGTCTACCTCCTTATCACTCAATCAACTTCAACACCGAAACTAGCACAAAGTGCTGCCAATCCGCCCTGATATCCGCTTCCTATAGCGTTAAATTTCCACTCGCCGTTGTTCTTGTAAAGTTCTCCGAACACTGCTGCAGTTTCAATTGAGAAGTCCTCTCCGAGATCGTACTTAAGCATCTCTTCGCCTGTCTCTTCGTTATAGATACGAATGAAAGCATTGTTAACCTGTCCAAAATTCTGACGTCTTGTCTCAGCATCATAGATTGTTGCTGTAAATGCGATCTTTACGATGTTCTCGGGAACACGGCTAAGATCAATTCTTACCTGCTCATCATCACCGTCGCCGGCACCTGTGAGGTTATCTCCGAGGTGCTCGACTCCACCTGAAGGGTGCTTTAAATTTCCATAGAATACAAAATCTTCCTGTCTTGATACCTTGCCGCTCTCAGTCAAGCAGAAAGCTGCAGCGTCAAGATCGAAATCTCCGCCTGTATCAAAAGCATTTATGTCCCATCCAAGTCCTACTACAACTTTCTTTAATCCCGGATTATCCTTTGTAAGGCTTACTTTCTGTCCTTTACTTAAATTAATACCCATGTTTTTATTCTCTCCTTATCTGTTATTCAGCATCTATTCCATAATGTCCGCAAAGAGCTGCCAATCCGCCCTGGAATCCGCTGCCGATTGCGTTGAACTTCCAATCGCCGTCTTTCTTGTACAATTCTCCGACAACTACAGCTGTCTCGATTGAGAAATCCTCACCGAGGTCGTATCTGATAAGCTCAGTATTTGTTGCCTCATCAACAATACGAATGTACGCATTTGAAACCTGACCGAAGTTCTGTCTTCTTCTCTCAGCGTCATAGATTGTTACTGTAAATGCAATTCTCTCAACATTGGCGGGAACTGCGCTAAGATCAACCATGATCTGCTCATCATCACCTTCACCCTCACCGGTAAGGTTATCTCCCATGTGCTTAACAGAACCACTTGAATGCTCAAGGTTTCCATAGAAGATAAATTCTCTCTCTGTAGGGCACTTGCCTGATGCTCCAAGCAAGAATGCAGATGCATCAAGGTCGAAATCAGCTCCCGAATCAAATGCATTTACATCCCATCCAAGTCCGACCATAATGCTCTTAAGGCTTGGATTGCCCTTTGTCAAATCAACTTTCTGTCCTTTGCTAAGATTAATACTCATCTAATTAGTCCTCCTAAAAAATATATACAAAATGCCTTTTTATCAGGCGGTAAAATATCAATTCTGATTTGGCATATTATATCTCTGATTAAAGTCTTCCTTGATCGCCTCAAGTCTCTTCTGATCGTCAATTCTCTTCTGACGTGCTTCCTCCTGAATTCTCTGAGTCTCATCAATTCCTGTTGTGATAGTCTTCCATGTTGTTTCAAGAGTCTCGATCTGAATTGAGTTGCCTGATGCCATTCTTGCTGTATTCTTAGATACTTCGATAGTATTCTGTGCATTCTTGATAAGCATCTCATTTGTCTTCTTATCAAGCTCAGACATTGCCTCTGCCTGGATCTTCTGGCGCTTAAGAAGGATTGCCTGTGCAAGAGCCTGCTTAAATACAGGAAGTGTAACGATGAATGCTGAATTGATCTTTCTGACAAGGTTGTAGTTACTGAACTCCATTGTCTTGATCATAGGAATTGACTGCATTGCTACGTTTTCTGCTATTCTAAGATCCTGAGTTCTCTGCTCGAGCATCATAAGAGCCTGCTGCATGCTTGTAATCTCAAACTGAAGTGAAGCATCGCCTGTCTCCTGCATTTTCTGCTGAAGCTGTGCGATATACTCTTCCAACTCTCTGCATCCCTGCTCACCTGCAAGAATGTATTTAACGAGCTGATGATAATATGCTACGTTTGACTCGAACATTGTATTGAGCTTGCGGTTTGACTGCTTGATCTCGTCCTCATAACTTCTGAGCTGAACGTAGATCTTGTCAACTTCGTCACCCATTGTGTGATACTTAGCAAGTATCTTCTCAAGCTGCTTCTTAAGATTTCCGAAGAGCTTGCCGAAAAGTCCGGGATTCTCCTTGATCTCTTCAATATCAAACTTTGCCATGATATTTGCCAATGTCTTGAGCATTGCGCTTGAATCATCCAATTGTGAAAGTGTCATGCTGTTAAGAACAACATCGGAAGCCTTTGAAATCTCTTCCGCAACCTCTGCACCGAATGAAACGATAGTATCGAGATTGTTTACTTCGAGCTGACTGCAAAGTGCATCTACTTCCTCAGAATTAACCAGGTCACGGCTCATCTGCTCTCTGTCTGCAACGATGTCATACTGCTCTACAGGTTCAATCTCATTTTTTGCTGCAGGCGCACCTACATTCAAAGTTGTTGCCGCCTGTGCGGTCTGTGTTCTGCTAAAATCTAATCCCATTTCTTTTAACCTCTCTTAAAAATCATATCTCGCAGCGTACTGCTTAATTTTGATGGTGATAATCTTAAATTCGGAATCTGTAAATCATATACATATTCACCGATCTGATGCTCTTCAAACGGCCTCGTATTGAAATATCTTTCAACATTCTGATAGCCTGTCGGAACAAAAAACAAAATATCAAATCCGACCAGATTCAAAAAAGCAACCACTATCGAATCCTCAAGACTCAGCATCTTCTCTCCGGCATTGACGTATATCAATTTCGGATTTTTCTTTGTGAAGTCAAACTTCTGTATCATTCTTATCAAATCTTTACTAAGATTAAGAACCGTTCCGATGATGGTATACTCAGTTCCGTTTTCAAAGGTTCCTTTTATAACCTTTTGATCTATAAGTAATTGCAACTTATCCAGCATATGATCCTGTATCTCTTCCCTGAGGAAAGCATACGGAAAATCTTTATGATCTTTGATCTTATTGCGTTGGAGTTTTCCGTTTTTGAAAAACTCAGTTGCAAAAACTTTCATTGGATTCGGCGCATTCTGCTCTATGTGAGGAGCTTCCGTTATCAGGTATGTATCTTCTTTAAGCAGTTCTTTTATGCTGTTCCAATAACCGTTTATGTCGCCGTTCTTTACTCCCGATACCTTGGAAAAAATAACCGGTATGCTCACAACATTTTCCGTTGTGGCGAAATTCGGTCTGTACTTAACTTCCTCTTTCCATAGAATCGGAATTTCTTCATACATCGTATTAAGTGTTATCGCATTTGCTCTTGCATACTGCTGATTCCTGTATATACCGGAGTCCTGATACATCAGTGTATCGAGCTCGCGCTCTGCATGGTACGCAGATGTGCCCACATGAAGGTCTGTCGTTTCACTCGGAAACTTCTGCACATTCAGGCTGTCCGTAAAGTGCTGCTCATACAGCAGCGGATCGCTCAATGTACAATTCTCGTTTAAATTTGGTACAAAGATCAGTACATCGATAGGGAGCCTTGCCATCAGCTTCATGAAGAGGTTTTCATTTTCATTTTTGCAACCTCCGAAATGTATAAAGCATCCGACTTCCGGCGATTTCCAATTTACCAGTATCTTGAACGCGTAGCGCTTTATCCAGCAGATCAGGTAAACACCTTTATTTATCAATTTGTTAAGGTTCATTCCCGCGACTTTGGATTCCGCGAGCATAACATCTATAAATGCTTTATTTATCAGTCGTTGTATCTCGGCACTTGATGCAAATATGATATTTGTTGAAAGATCGGCAATCGCCTGATCCGGACTCTGATACGCATTTTTTCTGCGCACCTGAGATATTTCTTCCATGGTCGGAACAGGTATCTCGCCGTTCACTACCATCAGGTTTCTCTTACTGTTTTTTATCTCAAGTCCCATCTGATACAGCTCATTTACATATGTCAATTTATCTTCAACACCGTTTATCCTGCAGAAGCAGTTGTAAAAAAATCTGTTGTCGCTTCCGCGAAGTGCGATCGGTGTTCTGACGCTGTCCAGGATCTTGTTTTCTTCTATCCATGCATTTGTGCAATTGGTAATACTCGGTAATGTTCCGTATAGCCTCGCATTATTTGCGGTATCTCTGATATCGTCACGGATTTTTTTCAAACTGTATCCGTCGGGGAATGCTCCCAATCCTTCAATGAAAGTCAGCGCATCAGATGTCTGTGACTGAGGATCTAATTTCAGATACTCAGCATCCCCTTTATACTGGAGCAATATTACATCGCAACCGGCATTGGAAAGGATCGATATAAGCATCAGCTCATAATTACTGATATCCGCTTCATACAATATCTTTGGAACATCATCATTTCCGAGCTTGCTCAGAACTCTTTCAAACTTGTAATAGAGCCAGCACATGAACTTTATGTAGGCGTTCTTTAGCATGTTGTCATTCTTGCCGGCCTTATGCAGCTTATCCAGGCAATCATAGATTGCTGTGGACACTGCCTCCCTCTGATAATCATTCATTCTGGGAAGCCACTTTTTTATCCTGTCAGAAATGAATCCCAAACTAAGTTGAAAATCCATTCCCATGATCTCGTTATAGTATGAAAGGTTCTTTTCATCAGGATTCGGAATCCTGCCTTCAATTACAACTCCCGATTTCCTCGCATCCTCATAATACTTGCGTATAAAGGCATCTATCTTCTCGTTGTATCCGTTAATACGGTAGAAGTAGACTCCCTTTTCCGCTCTTTCGCCGAGGCGTTTAAAGAAATCATCCAAATTAGTGGTTTTAATATGTCTTAACACTGTCGTTATCCTCTAATATCTATATCTATGCATAAAAAAAGCATCTGTGATCATCTCCTACGCAACCGCATACGTTAACAGCTTGATAACCGCAAGAAATAATCTTATAAGATGCTTTACTTCTTTTGCCAAGCATAAATCCGCATGAATTCTCTGCCCTTTAGTCAATTGCAGGTACTCTCTACACTTATATCACACTTGCAGAAATTACACAATAATTAACTGTAGTGTAATATTATTTTACATATTTTGAAACGATTTATCAACTAAAAAATGAAAAAATTTTTTAACATTTCCTCTATCAAACAAAAAACTCGGATGGAACCTGTATGTTCACATCCGAGTCTATGATTTTTCTTATTATTTTTTATATCAAAGATTTACATTAAACAGATTTCTGAGCTGGTTTACAACGTCATCACTGTTTGCTTTGATCTGAGCAGCTTCATTTATTCCTGAAAGTGTCTCAAGCTCTTTTACATTATCATAGTTATAAGCAATGCTGTATACGGGAATCTTAAGTCCTCCTACAACATCAGTGATACGATTCAAAGAATATCCCGTGTTCTGAGCGCCGTCTGTAAGTACGAACAGCATGAGCTTTGCATTGGGAACTGTCTCTGCATAATCCTCAAGCATCTGCATACCTGTAAGTACAGCGTCATATGTCGCTGTTCCTCCGCCTGCAGAAAGATTTTTTACCTCTCCTGAGAAATATGCTCTCTGCTTGGAGTCAAACTGTGCGATTGGAAGATTAATAGCAACATTGTCCGAATAACTTACAAGTCCGATGTGATGATCCGAACTGATATATGTTGATGAGCTTATAAGTGACTGCTTAAGTGAATTGATAGGCTGTCCATCCATTGATCCGGATATATCAGCTACAAATACAGCCACAATAGGTCTTCCGCCGTTTTTATTCTTCTTCCAGACTTTCTGTGCCGCAATATAATCGGAACCTGTCATTCCTGTATCCTGCGCAGCATAGTCATCGTCCTGGTTAAAGCCCTTCTCTGTTGCGAGCTTCTGCATATCAGCACTCTGACAGAATTCAACAAACATTCTTGCCGCTGCTTTTTCTTCATCTGTTGTCCACTCAAAAGTGTAAACAGGATGATCGTGTCTTATTCCTACAGGTGTGTAGATATAATTCTTAAGCTCAGGTGTGTTGGAATATGCCTGTTTCTCCATAACCATTGCATTTATGATTCCCTTAGCAGCCTGATTTCTGAGAACGGCTGTTGTATAGGCAACCGGAGGAGATGTCTTCTGATATTCCATAAGTGCACTTGTTGCGGTATCTGAAAGAGGATCTGCCGCATCAAATGATGCAAGCATAGCGCAAAGTACATTAAGTCCTGTCGATGATGTATATGGATTGGTGTATGCGAAGTCGATGTCTCCCGCATTAGCTGCAGTAAGAACATTTCCTACGGTAACATCACCATATTTTTCTTTAAATGTATCGTAAACGTCTTTTTTAATGAGGATACCTGCAGTATTGCCGGCTATACGATCTGCAACCGTCTCTGTCTTGCATCCTGAAGCATCAAGCATCATTCCCCATGCAGCATTACTTGGAATAAACACTTCGGGCTGATATCCGCCTGCAGTGATATATGTAACGCCTTCGCCGGATGTGATCTTACGAACCGAAACGGTAACGCTTCTGCCGTCAATATCGTATCCTGCACTGTTAAATTTCTGAGCAACTTCATTGAGCCAGTTATCGGGAGCCTCGGCTGAGAGCTCTGTTGCCGCTGCAATCTCAATATTGATCTCTCCATTTCCCGTTACTGTAATAGGAAATGTTTCGATATCCGCAAGTGTATCCGCCTCAGAAACATCCTCGGCATAGATATCCAAAGTCGGATTTGAATTGGTACTCACATCGACTTTCGTCATAAGCGATTTCAATTCTTTCTTGGCTTCTTCCTCTGTGAGCTTACTTACAGCTCCGTCAGAACGCACATTGTTGCATCCTGTGAGCGAGGCAGCAACCATAGTTGCTGCGAGCAGCGCTGATAAAACTTTCTTTTTCATGAATAGATTCCTCCCTCTTCTATCTGTGTAGTAAGAGCATTCTTATATACTTCAACCTCGTTTATGCCGCTTCCACTGTCGCCCTGTGAGTTGAGAAATTCAGTGACCGCAACAATAAACTCCTTTGTAGTCTTTAAAAGTCTGTTGTTATCTTCTGCACAATTCTTAGCTGTAAGTTCAACAACATCGAGATCGTTCTGTGTATTCGGACTTGATACCGTCATTATATTAAGAAGTTTTCTGACATTTCTGCAGATGTGCTGTTCAACACCGTCCAGCACTTCCTCTGTATCTCTGAGAGCATCCGCTCCGTTGCTGTCCAAAAGATTTTTTAACCTAAGCTGATAATCATCCATCTGAGCCATAGTCGCATCTACGCTATTAAGGATGGTTCTCATCTCTTCTGCTTCAGCCGGATTAACCTGCGGTATTACGCTGAGCCACTTGTTGCCCTCTGCCGTAAGACTGTTTCTGATCTGAACGGGATCAAGATTGCCTTTCACCTTTAGTACAGGATCGGTGTGCGAACCGGCCGACTCGATCGCGATCTGCTTTCTGAGCTCAGCACCGGATAACATGAACAATACAATCATCACAATTGCCGCTACAAGAGCAATTATCAAAAGTATCGTAGTGATCGCTGCAACCACGCCATAGAATCTTATTCCCTCATATACAATAAGCGTATCTGATTGTTTCACCACTACCATCTTTATGATAAGTGTCAAAAAGAAAATGAGAACGCTTATAATAAGTCTAAAAATATTCTTTTTGTGTTTTTTAATTAATCCGTCTTTATTCATTTCAGCTCCTTAGCTGCAGTCTCAAGATCCCTGCACCTTTTTATTATTTCTGCCATAAGCATCTGTTTGTCCGATTCATCCAGCGCTTTAAGCGATACATTTATTGTATCCGCAACACCGGTCAATTGTCCATAAACACTGTCGAGCAACATTATCTGCTGCATCACTACCTGCCTTGTCACACTGTCTGCGTCGTCAAGTTTGGACAAAGCATCGTTCATATCATCCTTCAACACATCTATTATGGATTTTAAAAATCGAAATCGTGGAACCAAAAGCCTAAGCTGCATATCATCTCCGGCTTCCGTACTCACGGATATTTTATTTAATATGTCCTGAAGCGAATTCTGTATCTTTGCTATTTCATCGGGATACTGTCGTATCTTTTCTGCAAGTCTGTTATCCATTCATTTTCCCCGGTAAATGCGCGCAAAAAAAGAGCCACTTTTATAAACTAACTTAAAAAGTGACCCCTTAAGTCTTATAATTCCGTCTGATACCGCACTTTTTAATGTTTCATGCATCATTGTTGCAGTGTCGAAATGTGTTCAAAACCAAGTATTAAAGCCAACACTAAACAAATTTATGTGTTTCTTTTTATCGCTTTTACAAACAAAATAATTAACCTTTACGAAACATTATATTCATTTTAAGTGCGATTTTCAATATTATTTTTTCTTAATATAGATCTTTAAGAATTGTCTTAAGATAATCCATGTATTTATAGTACTCTTCGTCGGTGTCCAGGTGCTCAAGTATCACCGGCATGTCATTATCGATCTCATTCATCTTGGAAACATAGTATCTAAGCGGAAACTCACCGCATCCGGGCGCACACTCAGAAAGCTGCGTCGTATATTCCATACTAAGATGGACATCTTTTATGTGACAGCTCCTTATCTTGTCTCCGAGTATTTCCGCACATTCATCAACAAACTCTTCAGCCTTGAAATATCGCTCGATCGAACTTGTCATGTTTATGATATCCATATGAACCGCGAACCGGTCTCTGTCGACTTCTTCAAGAAGTCTTGCGTAGTCCCCGGGGCCTGTCGGAATCATCCAGGGCATAGGTTCAAGGGTAAAAAAAGTATTCTTTACATCTGCTCTGTCGATTATTTCCCTCACCATTTGGATAGTTTTTTTCCTTGCTTCATCAGAAAAGTTCTCTTTGTAAGGGCCGTCCCATTTGGGGCCGAAAGCACCTGCCACGTTGACGCAGCATCTGGCGCCTACAAAATCGGCAAGTCTTAGTTGTTCAACGCAGTAGTCCATATTTTTCTTTTGCTCATCAGGATCTTGAGAAAGAGCATTTCTCCAGACTCCGACTTCTGCTATGGAAAGCCCCGCCTTATCTGCTGCTTCCTTATATTCTATTATCTTTTTCTCAGGCTCGTTACTCTGCACGGGGAAAACAACCGTCCTACAGCCAAGTTCAACCTGTGTCTTGGCCCAGTTCTCGGCGGAGTCATATGAAAGAGGTGATGATGTGCCAAGTCTCATATTAGTACCTCTCTTTCATCAGAGCTCGTAAAGAACAGAGCTGTCGATATCGGAAACTGTTTCAAATCCGGTTGAACTCATGATATATCTGAGCTCATTTCCAACTCCTGTGATGAACTTCTTCACTCCATCTTTTCCTTCACTTTCAAGAGCAGGTAGCATCGATCTGCCAACAGCCGCAGCATCTGCGCCAAGTGCTATTGCCTTAAACACATCAGCTCCGGAAGCTATTCCGCAGTCGACGATTATCTTAACTCCTGTTCCTTCCAAAACATCTTTTATCTCAGGAAGCACCATCATGGGCGGAACCGCGTAGGGAACACGTCCGTGATGATGACTTATTATGATTGCCTTTGCTCCGATCTCCGCACACTTCTTGGCATCTGCAACGCTCAGTACACCTTTTACAATAAAGGGAAGCTTGGTAAGTTCCACATATGAATGTAGCATATCTTCAGTCTGGAAGGTCATGTCTTCGCCCATCACGACGTCATAGCCGTTTTCACCGAATATATGGTCTATATCCATTCCTATTCCAAAGGCACCGACCGATTCTGCGTACTGCATCTGGTCTTTGACCTTGCCGTTATCTGCGTAAGGTTTTACTATTCTCACGGTCTTTGCACCGGTATCTGCGATTTTTTTGAAAAGATCGTTTTCCATCATGCCGCAGAAATTGAGGATATTCAGCTCTTTTGCCGCCTCGGAATATTCTTCGAGTCCTGTCTTCTCACGTCCGTTATAGTTTCCGAGGTGTGAAAAAGCAGGTGTCATGACCGGCATCGAAAACTTTTCGCCAAAAAGCTCAGTCTCCGTGTTTGCTTTGACAGAATCGATGTACCTTGATTCTATTAAAATGGAATCCATGTATTTCGCTGTGATGATATTTGCATCCGATAATCTATTGTAGTTTTCCATATTATTCTCCTTCGCAAAGTGCTGTGTCGTCGCCAATTACAAAGATTTTATTACGAATACTACAGATATACCTTTCATTTTTTGTCCGCATTTCATCTTAGTTTTTGCAATATGATGCCGATCAGAGTTTTTTCATCATACGGTATGCGTCTGCGTATGTTCCGTCAGAGTATTTCATATAATCAGGGAATGTACCGCACTTCTCGAATCCGAATTTCTCATACAGAGCAATCGCATTTTTATTTCCTGCAACAACCTCAAGTTCCGCCTGCTCGTAGCCGGCTTTCTTCGCAGCACCAAGAAGTGTCTCAAACATTGCTTTCCCGATTCCGCATCCGCAATATTCCTTATATAAAGCTATTGCAACATCGCATCTGTGCTTAAATCTATTAAACGGAGCAATACCTGTAAATGAACAGTTTCCGACATACTTTCCGTCTATTGTTGCAACAAGCATAAGCTCTCGCTTGCCGGCCATCTTGCCTTCTATAAAATTCACTTCATCATCTTTGGTAATAGTGATCTCTTCAGGTTCTCTTATAAGGTAGGGTGTTTCTGCCGACGTAGTCTTCATATACTCTACCAGTGCTTCCGCATCCTCCGGTCTTGCGCTTCTTATTACTACTGTTCTGCCAAGTTTGTCATTAACAGATACTTCCTCAAATGTCATATACTGCCTCCGTCAAATTTTTTATCTGTTATCATATCACATTTTGCGGGGTACTTATAGCATCACTTATCCGGACACAAGTTGCTCACTGAATTCGTAAAGTCTCTTTGCAAGTTCCATATCTTTCGATTTTCGCGAGGAATTTGCTCCCGTCACTATTGCCAGTTTGTTGTCCATTCTCCCCATATCAACATCTACCTATTCTATCAAAATCTGATTGTACTAAGATTTGTTCCTGCAGCGAACTTCTCATACATATCGATTTTTCTTTTATACATTTCAACAACAAATTCTATTCTTTCTTCACTAACCTGAGAATCTTTATGATACATTTCTTTTATATATTCAGAACTCGGTAATTTCTGAACATCTACTAATTTCCTATTCTGAACATATTTAAGTAATTCCAACTCTTTTTCCTTAAATCCTTGTGCCTCTTGAGAAAGAACGAACTTATCAGTAACCGGCACTATGTCACGCCCAACCAGCATGCTTTTTCCACTATCATAAATCGGTGCCATGGAAATAAACTTAAGAGTATCAGCATCTCGCAAAACTGAAATATTTGTCAAATGTCTGTCCCGATTACTAAATATAAAATCAATCAAGATTTCAAATTCCAAGTATTCTCTTACTATATTTCTATCTAAGCCATTTTTATCGCATACATTTATCAGATGCTCATACCCCGAAATATTATTGGGTTTAATTTCACTAGTCATTACCGCGTAAGCAGAAACAAGTTCTTTTTTCTGAGAAGTAAATAGTCCTGAAATGCATCCATAATCGTAATTTTTACCGTCAATATGAAGAAGGTCGTACTGAACAGCTTCTCTTCCCTGCTCCTTTATCGCTTCGCTTATGATAACCTCATTTATACTCTCACTGGAATAAATATCATGATTTCCCTTTACAAGCTTTCTTACACCGTTATCTATGATCCATGTTTTTTCTAAATTTCCCTGAAGAGAAGAATTTGGTTGATATTCATCGACTTCATTATCATTATAGTTTATTTTCCCAAGTAAAAGATTTTCCTTAAAATCATTATCAAACAGATTTACATTTTCCCATGTAAGACCTGATCCTATAGGCCTAATCCAATAATAATCAGTAAGGCTAAGTCCTAAATTGTGTGTAAGAAATAACCCATTCGTTTCAATTCCATTATCCCTAAGCATCTTTTCAATCTTCCCCTGCTTTATAGGAATAGCGCGATCACGCCACCATTCTATAATCCCCTTGGGATTGATCCTATTCTGCAACGGTAAAAGAGCTATATTTTCTTTTTTTCCCAACTTAACAATATTTCCGTCTTCACCTATCTGAAGCATCATTATTTCTTCATTTTTTCGCATCAAGGTATACATAGCCATATTATTCACCGCCTAACAATTCGTTTTCATATTCATTTTCCAGTGACATCCACGCATAATCCGAAATGAAACTACTTGGTACATCCTTCTGCAAATCAAGTTTTTTTATAGTTCGAACACCATCAACAATATAATCAATCTCGTAATGATCATCGTTGGATAAGAGCAGCTTTCCTGAAATTCCATACTCATCGCTATGAGTAGTTTCAATTAAAGCCTCTCCTCTATCTCGATATATTGCTTCCGAAATTGCTCTATTTATAAATTCTCCCATTGTTTCACCCATCGCTTCTGCGTGAGCTTTAATGAAATCGAGGTTACCTTTCTCTGTACGAACTCTGATCTGATCGGTTGAATTCACATATCTTCTTGTTGCCTCTTTTTGTGCCTCTGTATAAATCGCACCCATCTTTTTTTCCTCCAAACAAAATATAGATACACTATATTTACAAGTATAGTGTATCTATATTAATCATAGATGTCAAATTCAAATCTTTTCCTTTGTTTGTATCTCTTTTATACCATTTCCTGAATCTTGCTCTCGAGTCTGGCTTTGGGTACTGCGCCCTTCTCATCGCTGACAAGCTCGCCATTCTTGATGAAAGCAAAGTAGGGAATACTCATAACTCCGTATTTCTGCGCAAGCTCAGGTTCTTCATCGACATTGACCTTGCCAACCTTTATCTTGCCATCATAATCCTTTGCAAGTTCATCCACTACAGGTCCCATCATCTTGCATGGACCGCACCAATCCGCATAGAAATCGATAAATACCGGTATATCACTGTTCATAACTTCAGGATCAAAGTTTTCTTTTGTAAATCTGTATTCCATTTTTTTCACCTTTACACTGACTCACCGTCAGCGCCTTTCCTTTTACTTGCTTGATCTATTATTTTTATCAATCTTCTCCGCTATTGTAAGATAGCAATATCCCACGATCAGCAGAAAAATAAATAGTGCCAATATCCACCACGCACTTCCCATAAACGGAAGCTCATCGGTAAATCCGAATGCTCCTGCCGGGCTCCCCCAGTTTAGGAAAAAGTACGGATAATTATAGCCTTCAGAAAACTCCCATCCGTTGGCATATGCAATCCCCGCATATATAGCGTATACAAGCGGAGGAATGATAACATAGAAGACGTTTTTCTTTTTGATTCCCGCACCGGGTGCAACAACAAAGAAGTCTACGATCGATGCTATCGGAACCACGACGTGAGTAAGCACATTATGTACATTCCATGCATTTGCTCCGAGTGTGGGTGCAAGCACAAAGCAAAAGACAACGCCTGTAAGAGTTATGGCGACAGTACCTACATATTTAATGACGTAATGTACATTGCCGATATCTTTTCCTTGCGACATCTTGTAATAACCCACCGCACATATAATCGCTATCGCAATGTTTGACTGAGTCGTAAAATACATAAAGGTCTGAACGCCGTTCATGAATGAAGTCCCATCTCCGTAAGCACTTATGGCTGTACCAACAAATGCTGATACAATCACTATGATCTTCAATATGAGACTTAGTTTTTTCTTTTTCTGTGGTATTGAATTCATGACGTATACCTCTTTATAAAAAAGATTTCGCTGTTTGTGTTTTGCAACATTATATTGCGCGCAATTTAATTTGTCAAGCATACATCTCATATTATTTTTTATCTTATAGCTATCAGCAAAAAAGGTCCTGAGAATAGTGTTCTCAAGACCTTTCTTCATTACATATTAAAAAGATTTTTCCACAGTAACCTTTATGTCATACGGTACAATCGCTCCTACTTCCTGCGCATATGCAGCGTAATTATTGAGTATTTTAACGATCGAACCGATTGAAATTGAGTCCTCCCATGCCTGTGTTTCAAAATCGTATCTATCATAAAATGTTATTTTCAGATTCCATTTTCCATCAACTTTTTTTCCTA
>JAEEGJ010004555.1_pt1 | contig 46474 bp, 37 predicted proteins | sample 8958761 | NCBI WGS metagenome assembly JAEEGJ01 (sample SAMN16246546, study PRJNA631951) | gut metagenome | biome: gut microbiome; feature: rumen; material: RS-attached | host: Bos | place: Iran: Karaj | collected 2018-10
CTTCGGCACTTTCACTCCCACCATCGAGACGGATGGCCAGAAGGTGGTTGACACCGTGGAGGGATCGCTGAACGTGGGTATCGACAACCTGATTGCGGGTGTGCACCTGCGATTCATCCCTGAGAACAGCAAGGGCGATGAGTTGACCAGTCGCATGCTGAAGAAGGAATGTACGTTTAAGGCGGCTTACGTGGTAAGCTCGAAGAGCAAGACCATCGATGGCAAGAAGCGTACGTACCAGGAGAAGATTCCGATTTCTTCGTTCGCCGTTGCCACGGCGACAGAGGGTAACCCCTCTGGAGATTAAGAGGTGAGAGGTGAGGGGTTCTTGGACTAGCCAAGCGGCAAAGCCGAGCGAGAGGTGAAAGAATAGCTGGCGAAGCCATTGCTCAAGCCTCCCCCACTCCCTCCTAGTTATTAACCATTCAAAAAACAAACTACTATGAGCAAGAAAGAAACCGCAAAGTTTATCGTGCAGTTGATTGCTTCTATCGCAACCGCTATTCTGACTGCACTGGGCGCTACATCATGTGTGGGAGCGTAGCGGCCTGAAGGGCCCCGATGTCATTTAAATAAATCCCCAGCCGCTTGGCTGGGGATTATTTTATTGGATATCATCGGGGGTGAGGACCCAATCGTATTTCTTCACCCAGCGCCAGATGGTGGCGCGAGAGAGGTCGGTCATGTTCTGGATCTGGGGCTTGGAAAGTCCGATACGCATGAGATAGCAAACTTGCATCTGCTGCTCAGTGAATGAGCCGAGCTCCTTGAGCAGGCGATCCTTGAAAGCGGGGTAAAGATCGTCGACGGCCTGATAGAGCTGTTTCCAATCAGCAGGCTCCATGACGCGACGGCCTGTGGCTGACTGACGAATGGCACGAATCACATCCTCGGCCTTCTCCTCGAACTCGGACTGGTGGAGGAGTTTGATGAAGGTCTTGTTCTGGTTCATCTTCTCATTCAGCTCGCGCTCCTTGGCTTTCAGCTCTTCCTCGTACTCGGACAACTCGGAATTGACACGCAGCAACTCCTTGAGGTGCTTATTGCGACGACGAGCATAGAGGGCGTAGAACACAAAGGCCAGCAACAGGGCCACGAGCGAGACGATAACCAGCGTGTGCTTATAACGCTCCTTCTCATCCCTAAGCTGCTGCTCCTTGCGCTGATCGAGGTGGTACTGATACTCATTATTAACGGTGGCTGCCATTTCCTGACGCTTACCAAAATCAAGCGAATCGCTCAATTCGATAAAAACGTTAGCATACAGACTGGCATTGCGGATATCGCCTGCGCGACTATACATAAGATGAAGCAACTTGGCTGCATCATACATATTATATATATCAGTACCATCGTCGAGAATACGCTTGCAATAAACGGCTGCAGAATCTGTTTTACCCATAGAAGCGTAATACTGAGCGAACGACATGCAGGGGAAAGCTGAGAAATCCTTTAAAGGATCGGTAGTGATGAGCTCACGACAAGCCTTGGCTTTATCCATCTTTTTCAGTTCAGAATAGCCATTGAGCAGATAAACAAGGCTGGTTTGCTCTGAAGCTGCGATATTTTTACGAATGATGTATGCATAAGTTGAATCAAAAACCACCTCTGCCTGACTAGCACTATCCATGGCTAAATACGCAGAACCCAGATGCATGAAGGGCAGAACGAGATTGCTCTTCGTTTTACGACAGACATTGAGTTCATTGAGAGCCATATCAGCCGCATCGTTATAATTCTGCACCATATAATATAAATAGGTGAGATTAGAATACGTATTACGCAGCATGATAGAATCGCACGATTCATACTCAAGAGCATAATCGAGCGACTTGAAGAAATGCTCCAGGGCACGAGGGGTGTCATGGAGATCACGATAGGTACTACCAGCATAAAAATACACTTCCTGTTTCTCGGCTGTGGAGCCTTCTTTCTCAAAATACTCCATCAACTGCTTGATCATAATGTCGGAAGTGGGCATCTTATATGCCTTATCATTCAGACGGATTCGAAGCAAATCGTACTTGTGTTTCACATACTCACTCTCGTCACGAATTCCAATTTCGAGCGAGTCGAGCATCACGATGGCCTTGTCAGGATTACGGTCGCCAATGGTCTTGATTTGGTCCAATTTTCCTAAGGAATGGTTGTTGGAACAGGCGACTAATTCAAAAATAACTAAAACAAAAACTAACCTAAGAATAAATCTCATCATAAACAAAAATCGAAAAAAACGGCTGCAAAGGTACTATTTTTCTTTGAAATACAGCCATTTTTGCCCAAAAAATGTTTCTAAATGTTTCAGTGAAACAAAATGAAACAAGAAAAAACGCACAATTTCACTGAAAGTGTGTAATTTTGCAACCGATAAACAAAATCAACCAAACAATTATCGAATTATGACAAAGAACTTAAAATTAATGTTGATTGCATTTATGCTGATGCTTCCATGCACCATGGCATTTGCACAAGATGACCCAGATGAGGGTGAGGAAATCGAACTCAGAACAACCCCAAAGTTGGCAGGAACTCCTGGTCCATCAAGAGCACCCGCAAGGAGGTTCTCGATGACCCTGAGCGCCTTTCTTCAACAAGCCAACTTTCAACTGCTCGTTAACGATACAGCGGGAAAAACATACTCCTACTGTATTTATGATGAAGACGAAGCGGTCGTATCGCAGGGGACGCTTGACTTCAGTGACTGTGAAAGTCTTTATATCAACCTGATCGGTCTGGAGGAAGGTGAGTATACCCTGGTGTTCTACGACGGTAGTAGATCGTACATAGGTACATTCTACCTGTGATAAAGAGATAAAGAAAGCTCCATATCTTTTTAAGGAACTAACTCTAGTTACTACCATAAACCATAACTAGGAGAGCGAGGCCTCTGGCTTTGCTTGCGGCCTCGCACTCTCCATTAAACCAATAACGCTTATGTATATTAACAATGATTTGGAAAGAATAGGGATTAGAAGCGAGGAAGTTCACAGAATCTTTGACGAAGAGACGCCTTGGTTTATCCATTACGGCTCGATAATCATTGCTCTGGCTTTCGCAATGGCTTTGATTGCTATCGTATGTTTTTCACTTTACAGTGAATAAAAAAGAGGCCCCGCTCGGAATGAGCGGGGCTTCTTCACTAAATAAACAAACCTATAACTTATGCGATATCAATCTGGCGGGAGAGCTTTACCTTCTCCTCGACGAGTTTGGGGAGCTCAATGGTGAGCACGCCATGCTCAACCTTGGCCTTGATATCTTCCTTCTTCACATCGTCCGGCAGAATCAGCGTCTGCTCGAACTTTGAGTAAGAGAACTCACGACGCAGATAGCGGGTGTTCTTATCTTCCTCCTTCTTTTCGTTCTTGCTCTCCATCTTGATGATGAGGTTGCCCTCGTCGTTGATGTGAACATTAAAATCCTCCTTTTTCATGCCCGGGGCTGCAAGTTCTACGGTGTAGGCCTTGTCGCTTTCTTTCACGTTGATTGCGGGAGCCGTGGCGTTGCACTTCGGCATAAAGTCCGTATCAAACAAGTCATTGAATACACTGGGGATCCAACTGTTACTTCTCATTACTGGCATCATAATTTTTACCTCCTAATTCTATTGTTTAAAATTAAACATGTTAACTATTTTAGTGAGGGCCTTTTGGCCTTCACCATATGTAAGGCAAAAGGCATGCCAGAACGTTTTTCATACCACCCCCTACCCCCTCCTACTTAGGAGGGGACCGAAATGGGGTAATGTTTTTCCCCGCGCTACCACGCGGGGAAAAACATTCGCTATAATGGGTTATAGCGCAACCAAAGCGCAGAAAAGCAGCTATAATGGGATATAGCGCATATAGCATAAAAAGCAGCTATAATGGGATATAGCGCAATTAATAAGGTAGAAAGCTATACTTATGTCAAATTGTCGCGATGGCGCGACAGATTGTCAGAGCGGAGGCGACGGAGGGGACGTTTGTGATGACGACAGAGCGCTTGCCCTTGGCCTCGCGGAAATTGCACTGACGCGGATGCTGAGATACGTAATTCAAGATACTACCAAAGGCTTCGCTCTGGAAGTAAGGACTATCCGGATTGCTCACAAAGTATAGATACATGTTCTGCTGCTTAAGCAGAATCTTCTCAATACCCAGTTGCTTGCCCAGCACACGGAGCGGAACCACCTGAATCAACTCCTCTGCCACATCGGGAATGGCGCCAAAGCGGTCGACCAGGCGTTTACGGTAGGCATCGAGGTCTGCCTCCAGACGGCGACTGTTGGCGAGGTTGTCGAGTTCGCGATAGAGGAGCATACGCTCGGAGTCGCTGGGGACATAATGGTCGGGGAAGTACATCTCGAGGTCGGACTCGAGGGCACAATCGTCAACCCATTGAAGATTGAACATTGAAGATTGAACATTTTTATCTTCAGATTTCTCGGCCTTAACAAATTCCGGCTCCTCGTTTCTGAGTTCCGCCATGGCTTGGTTGAGGATCTTCTGATAAGTTTCGTAGCCCAGGTCGGAGATAAAGCCACTCTGCTCGGAGCCCAGCAGATTGCCAGCGCCACGGATGTCGAGATCCTGCATGGCGATATTGATGCCTGAGCCCAGATCGGAGAAATTCTCGAGGGCTTCGAGGCGACGACGGCTATCAGCAGGCAGGGCTGCAAGAGGCGGAGCCAGCAGATAACAGAAGGCCTTGCGATTGCCTCGACCCACACGACCACGCATCTGATGGAGGTCGGAGAGTCCGAAGTTATGGGCACCATTGATGATGATGGTATTGGCATTGGGGATGTCGATACCATTCTCGACGATGGTGGTGGAGAGCAGCACATCGTAGTCGTAGTTGGAGAAATCGAGGATGACATTCTCGAGTTCGCCTGGCTTCATCTGTCCATGACCAATGGCCACACGGGCATCGGGGACGTACTTATGAATGAGGTCGGCTATCTCCTGCAGCTGACTGATGCGATTATTGACGAAGTAGACCTGACCATTGCGCGACATCTCGAAATTGATGGCATCGGCGATGATCTCTGCGCCAAAGGTATGTATCTCAGTCTGAATGGGATAGCGGTTGGGCGGAGGCGTCTGGATGACACTGAGGTCGCGAGCGCCTACCAGCGAGAACTGGAGGGTACGGGGGATAGGCGTGGCCGACATGGTGAGGGTGTCGACACTCGACTTCATCTGGCGCAGCTTTTCCTTGGTAGAGACGCCGAACTTCTGTTCCTCGTCGATGATGAGCAGGCCTAAGTCCTTGAACTTCACCGACTTACTAATCAGCTTATGGGTGCCGATGATGATATCCACCTTACCATCAGCGAGATCCTTGAGGAGGGCTGTGGTCTGCTTGGCAGAGCGGGCACGCGAGAGATAATCCACACGCACGGGCATATCCTTAAGGCGAGAGGAGAAGGTGCGGAAGTGCTGATAAGCCAATACGGTGGTAGGCACGAGCACAGCCACCTGCTTGCCATCGGTGGCAGCCTTGAAGGCAGCTCGCACAGCCACCTCGGTCTTACCAAAGCCCACATCGCCACACACCAGACGGTCCATGGGCTTGGCCTGCTCCATATCGGCCTTCACATCCTGCGTGGCCTTCAACTGATCGGGGGTATCCTCATAGAGGAACGAGGCCTCGAGCTCATGCTGCAGATAGGTATCGTGGCTGAAGGCAAAGCCCTTCTCGCGACGACGCTTGGCGTAGAGCTTGATGAGGTCGCGAGCGATGTCCTTGATATGTTTCTTGGTGCGCTCCTTGAGTTTCTCCCACTGACCTGTGCCCAGCGTGGAGAGACGAGGCGGCTCGCCATTATCCTGCGACTTGTACTTGGACACCTTATATAATGAATGGATGGACACGTAGATGCTATCGCCCTTCTGGTAGATGATCTTGATCATCTCCTGATAAGACTGCTGGCCTGAGGCATCGGGGGTGCCATTATTAATAGGCATGCGGATGAGTCCGCCAAACTTACCCACGCCATGATCGACATGCACCACATAGTCGCCAATCTCGAACTGCTGAATCTCCTTGAGCGTGAGGGCCATCTTACCACTACGGGCCTTGTCGCTCTTCAGGTTGTACTTATGGAAGCGGTCGAAGATCTGATGATCAGTAAAGACGCAAATACGGAGGTCTTCGTCAGTGAAACCCTCATGAAGCGTGCTGTCAACGCCCGTAAATGATATTTTTGCCGAATCGGCAAAAATATCATTTAATCGCTGGATCTGCTTCTGGCTGTCTGCGCAGATGAAGATCTGATAGCCCTGCAGCAGATAATCCTCGAAGGTCTGGGTGAGCAGGTCGAAGTTCTTATGGAAGAGGGGCTGGACCTTGATGTTGAAACAGAGGTGAGAGGTGAGAGGTAAGGGGTTAGAAGAGGGGCGATGGCCAAACTCAATGCGACGGAAACGTTCGGCATCGGCCATGAACTGGGCACCCGTGATGAGTTGCGACTCACGCTGCAACTGCTGTTCTATCTCGCGCTGCTGCATCTCAGTGGCGCCTTCCATCTGCTCCATACGGGCCTGAGAAGAAAAACCTTCCTGATAGGCCCGATCGATGGCATCGCGCACATACAGATAATCCTTCGTAGCCAGCAGAACATCATCAGGCACAAAGGCCATGAAGGGCACTTTCTCTGTGGCTGAGACTGAGAGTTCAGGCACAATCTCTATACGATCGCGCTGATCCTTCGACAACTGATCCTCGACCTCGAAGGTACGGATGGAATCGATGTCATCGCCAAAGAAGTCAATACGATAGGGGTATTCGCAACTAAAAGAATAAACATCGAGAATGGAGCCACGAAGGGCATACTGACCAGGCTCGTAGACATAATCGACCTCGCGGAAGCCGAATTCATGGAGGGTCTTCTGGATCTCCTTGACAGCAATGGTCTGATTCTTCTCGAGGGTGAGCTGGCGGGCATCGAAACTCTGCTTGGAAACCACCATCTCGGCCAAGGCCTCAGGATAGGTGACGATATAGAGGTGAGGGGTTAGAGGTGAGGGGTTAGAGGAGAGTTTGGCGAGGACTTCGGTGCGGAGGATCTCGGAGGCTGCATCGCGCTGGGCATACTTGATGGCACGACGATAGCTGGAGGGGAAGAACAGCACATTCTGATCGCCCATGAGCTGGGTGAGATCGTGATAGAAATAGCCTGCCTCCTCAGCATCCTGCAGAATAAAAAGGATGCGCGACTGACACTTCTGTGTAAGACTGGCAAACAGCATCGGAGCGCTGGAGCCCAACAGACCCTCGAGGAAAATCCTGTTGACCTTGGAATTTCCTATCTCATGAGCCAATGCCGACACCTGGGGCAACTTGGCGTATAATTTCTCTAATTCCTGTATATTCATTTTGAATTCGACCGCAAAATTACGAAGAATTTGGCACGAATTGCACGAATTAACACGAAAATAGTTCATAAATAAATAAAAATTCGTGAAATTCGTGAAATTCGTGCCTAATTTTTATTATCTTTGCAGCGATAAAAGCATAGAAAGATGTATCAGAGTGACAGTATAGTCATCATTCCAACCTACAACGAAAAGGAGAATATCGAGAAGATTATCCGTGCGGTATTCGCCCTTCCGAAGTGTTTTCACATCTTAGTTATCGACGACGGATCGCCTGACGGTACTGCTGCCATCGTGCGTGGACTGATGGCCATGGAGTTTGGCGAGCGCCTGTTTATCATTGAGCGCAAAGGCAAGTTGGGACTTGGAACCGCTTATATAGCGGGCTTTAAGTGGGCCCTGGAGCATGATTACGAATACATATTCGAGATGGACGCTGACTTCAGTCACGATCCCCACGATCTGCCCAGACTCTACAGCGCTTGTCATGACGAGGGCTACGATGTGGCCATAGGCAGTAGATACGTGAGTGGTGTAAACGTGGTGAACTGGCCTGTAGGACGTGTGCTGATGAGTTACTTTGCCTCGAAATACGTACGCATTGTAACGGGATTCCTGATTCACGACACCACAGCGGGATTCGTATGCTACAAGCGTCGTGTGCTAAAGACCATCGAACTAGACAAGATACGTTTCAAGGGCTATGCCTTCCAGATAGAGATGAAGTACACTGCCTACAAGATTGGCTTCAAGCTGAAGGAGGTAAGCGTGATATTCATCAATCGCAGAGAGGGCACCAGCAAAATGTCGGGTGGCATCTTCGGAGAGGCTTTCTTTGGCGTGATGAAGCTGCGCTGGGACGGATGGACGAGGAAGTACCCCAAAATCATTGAGAATTGACAATTGACCATTGAGAATTGAGAGATAGAGTTGTGAAGACTATAATTAATATATTATATAAGGTATACCAGATTTTTATTGCGCTGCCTGTGCTGGTGATATGGACCATTGTGACAGCACTCGAGGTGGGCATAGGTACAACATTAGGCAATGGCCACTTCTGGGGCTATGTGCCTGGTAAGTGGTGGGGAAAGGTGATTCTGAAAGCCTTCCTGATTCCTGTGAAAGTGGAAGGGCGCGAGCATCTGGAGAAGAATCAGAGTTACGTATTCGTGGCCAATCATCAGGGCATTTTCGATATCTTCCTGATTTACGGACATCTGGGACGTAACTTCAAGTGGATGATGAAGAAACAGCTGGGCAGCATACCCTTCTTAGGCTATGCCTGCAGGAAATCGCACCAGATATTTGTAGACAAGAGTGGTCCGAAGAAGATTAAGAAGACCTACGACGATGCGCGCGAGATTCTGAAAGAAGGTTACTCGGTAACCGTATTCCCAGAGGGTGCCCGCTCATTTACTGGCCACATGGGTAAGTTCCGCAAAGGAGCCTTTGCACTGGCTGACGAGCTGCAGTTGCCCGTAGTACCACTGACCATCAATGGTTCGTTCGACGTTCTGCCTCGTACCAGAGGGTTCGTCAACATCGTTAACTGGCATCCCATGCGACTGACTATCCACGAACCCATCTACCCTATTGGTAAAGGTCCTGAGAACGTAGACGCCACACTGCGCCAGGCCTATGACTCCGTGATGTCGGCTCTTGTGCCCAAATACCAAGGATTCGTAGAAAACCCTGATCAATGATAGCAAGAGATATCCTGACGTTCCTATTGCTCGTCATCCTGCCTTTCCTGTTTATCGACCTGAGGTTTTTCCGCAGAAAGAAGGCGTGGTGGAAGCGAGTGCTCTGGTGGATCATCTGTGCAGCGATGGTAGGCTACACAGTGTATCTGGCTATGGAGCGTGACTTTATCCCTGGCAACGATCGCATCCTGATACTTTACGGATACCTGTTCCTCCTAGGACTGGTGATTATCCCCATGTGGACATTTTCCATCTGCTCGCTACTGGGCAAGGCTTGCTCATGGATCGTGCGAAAATGCAAGAAGCACCCGAAGGCGAAGCCTCATAACTATGGTAACCTGATGGGAACACTGTCAGTACCAGCGGTGTGGTTTGTGCTGTTCTGGGGAACGTTCGTGGGATTCAACAAGCTGGAGGTAAACCACCAGACATACGTATCGGAGAAAGTGCCCGAAGCCTTCGACGGCTATCGCATCGTGCTCTTCTCGGATGCCCACGTGGGCAGTTATCAGAAGCATAACAGTTGGCTGCTGCAGCGAGCCGTTGACAGTATCAATGCCCAGAAACCTGATATCATCCTGTTTGTGGGTGATCTGCAGAACATACAGCCTACGGAGCTTTATCCCCACATCGACGTGCTGGAGAAGCTGAAGGCGAAAGATGGCGTCTACTCTGTGCTGGGCAACCACGACTATGCGGAATATATAGGCGCAGACGAGGCCATGAAAGTGGCTAACTGCAGGGAGACAGTGAGTCTGGAGCGACAGATGGGGTGGAACGTGCTGCTGAATGAGCATGGCACCATTGAGCATGGGAAGGACCACATGATCCTGGCTGGTATGGAAAACGATGGCGACGGCAAGCGGTTCCCCCAGAAAGGCGACGTAGACAAGACGCTGGAGAATGTAACCAGCGATGACTTCATACTGATGATGGAGCACGACCCATCGGCCTGGCGAAGGAAGATTGTAACAGACGGACGTGCCCAACTCACCCTGAGCGGACATACGCACAAAATGCAGTTCTCGATATTCGGATGGTGCCCCCTCTCGCTCACAGGAAAAGAGTATAACGGATGGTATAAGGAAGGAGACCAGCAACTCTTCGTGACAGCAGGACTGGGCGGACTCATCCCCTTCCGCTTTGGTGCCACAGGCGAGATTGTGGTACTGACGCTGAGAAGGGAATAAAAGGAGCAATTAACACCTCAAAACTATAAAATTATGAGAAAAAGTATTTTAGCCCTCGCCGTTATTATTTCGGCATTGTTTTTAACCACGTCTTGCAAGAACAAGGGTCAGGATCAGGACCAGACTCAGGCAGGACAAGTGAATAACTTCCGCATTAAGCGTGGAACTAACGTGAGCCACTGGCTGTCGCAGAGCGAACAGCGTGGTGAAGCCCGCCGTCTCCACATTCAGGAGGACGACTTCGCACGTCTGAAGGAGCTGGGCTTCGACTTTGTACGTATCCCCATCGACGAGGTGCAGTTCTGGGACGAGGAAGGCAACAAGCTGCCTGAGGCATGGGATCTGCTGAAAAATGCCCTCGACTGGAGCCGTAAGTATGATCTGCGTGCCATCGTTGACCTGCACATTATCCGCTCGCACTATTTCAATGCCGTCAACGAGGACGATAAGGCTGCCAACACACTGTTTACATCAGACGAGGCACAAGAGGGACTCATCAACCTGTGGCGCCAACTCTCAGAATTCCTGAAGGACAGAAGCAACGACTGGGTGGCTTACGAGTTTATGAACGAGCCTGTAGCCCCAGAGCATGAGCAGTGGAACCAGCTGGTAGCAAAGGTGCATAAGGCTCTGCGCGAACTGGAGCCTCAGCGTACACTCGTAATTGGTTCGAACATGTGGCAGGGACATGAGACAATGAAGTATCTGAAGGTGCCCGAGGGCGACAAGAACATCATCCTCTCATTCCACTATTACAACCCCATGCTGCTGACCCACTATGGCGCTTGGTGGTCACCACTGTGTGCAGCCTACAAGGGTAAGGTGAACTATCCTGGCGTACTGGTATCGAAGGAGGACTTCGACGCTGCTCCTGCAGCCATCAAGGATCAGCTGAAGCCTTATACAGAGGAGGTTTGGAACATCGACAAGATTCGTGAGCAGTTCAAGGATGCCATCGAGGCTGCCAAGAAGTACGACCTGCAACTGTTCTGTGGCGAATGGGGTGTTTACGAGCCTGTGGATCGTGAGCTGGCTTACAACTGGTATCGTGACGTGCTGACTGTATTCGATGAGTACAACATCGCTTGGACCACATGGTGCTACGATGCTGACTTCGGATTCTGGGATCAGCAGCGCCACTCGTTCAAGGATCGTCCGCTGGTAGAGCTCCTGATGTCAGGCAAGGCTCTTGGCGAATAAAAAGAATCAGAGGTTCGAAGCTAAGAACTTACGCATCACTTCTACGGGAAGACCACGACGACGGGCATAGTCCTGAAGCTGGTCTTCCCCTATTTTTCCCAGATTAAAGTAACGGGCCTGAGGGTGAGAGAACATCATGCCACTCACGCTGGCATGGGGTTTCATGGCTCCACTCTCAGTGAGTCGGATGCCTATCTGCTTCATATCCAGAATATCGTCGAGCACGAAGTTCAGACTGGTATCAGGGAGTGAGGGATAACCCACAGCAGGACGGATGCCCTGGAACTTTTCAACCAGCATATCGGGGATGGACAAATTTTCATCCTTGGCATAGCCCCAATATTCCTTTCTGATCTGCTCGTGCATACGCTCAGCAGCAGCCTCAGCCAGGCGATCAGCCAGCAGCTGTACCATCATCTTCTGATAAGGATCTGCATCGAAATCAGTCTCCAGGCCCATATCCACCGTTGTGGCAAAAAGGCCTAACTTAGGGGTGAGAGGTTCTTTAGAGGTGAGAGGTGAGAGGTTAGGGGTTAGAGATTTGTTTTTAGGCGGGAGGAAATCGGAGAGACATAGGTAGGGGGGGGTGCCTTGTTGCTGGCGCAAACAAGGGATTCTCAGAGTTTGAGGTAATCTCTCACCTCTAGCTTCATTCCCGAGCAAAGCTCGCCTACCCGTAGCCTTTCCCCTCTCACCTCTAATAATTATATCATCCTCTTCGCCATAGGCATCGAAAAGCTCGAAGATACCATATACATGATAACGCCCCTCCAGTTTTGAGAGCAACACCTCAGCCTCCTGGCGAAGACGCTGTTTCTCTGCCTCTTCCTTAACCTGCCAGGCATAGAAGAAGTACACCCAATTGACATAGGGCACAAGGTCGGAGATATTGTAGGTTATCTTCATCGTTGAAAGTTGGGAGTTATCTGAACGCTACAGGTTGTCCGATATAATCAGTATCTACCCTACCCTGCTGATAAACAGTATGTCCGTTGCAAAGCGTACGCTCCACACGCCAGAGATACATATGACCTTCCATCGGACTCCATCCGCATTTGCTCAAGATGACATCCTTTGTGACTATCCAACCTTTATTGGGGCGTACCAGCACGATATCGGCCTGATAGCCTTCGCGCAGGAAACCACGATTTCGTACCTCGAAAAGACGAGCAGGATTATGACACATCAACTCCACCAGACGTTCCAGAGAAAGCACACCTTGATCTACAAGTTCCAGCATGGTGACAAGCGAGAACTGAATCATGGGCATACCACTGGCAGCCTTAGCGCATCCACCCTCTTTCTGCGACATCAGGTGAGGAGCGTGGTCTGTACCTATCACAGCAATCCTTCCATCTTTAATGGCTTCGCGAAGTGCATTACGATCATGTTCTGTTTTGATGGCAGGATTACATTTGATACGAGTGCCTAATGAGGCATAATCGCGATCACAGAAATACAAATGGGAGGTCGTTGCCTCGGCGGTGATTCTAGGGGTTAGAGGTAAGAAGCTAGGGGTTGGAGAAATGCTTGTGGGCAGCAATTCCAACTCGCGAGCTGTTGTAAGATGCGCGATATGTAATCTCGCATCGTGTTTCGTTGCCAGTTCTACAGCCAATCGGGTACTCTCATAACAAGCGTCCTCGCTACGTATCTCAGGGTGATGTATCACCTTGGGATCGTCGCCATACTTCTGCTTAGCCTCTGCCATATTACGATTAATGATACCTGTATCCTCGCAATGGGCCATCAGAGGCAGAGGTGCTGAAGCAAAAATCTTCTCCAGTGCCTCACGACGATCAACCAACATATTACCTGTAGAACTACCCATAAAGAGTTTAATACCAGGAATACGATGAACATCGAGTTGTGGGAAAAGGTCAGTATTATCGTTCGTGGCTCCGAAGAAGAAGCTGTAGTTTACATGGCTCTTCGCAGCAGCCAAGGCGAATTTATCCTCCAGAGCCTCAAGTGTCGTAGTCTGAGGCACCGTATTGGGCATATCAAAATACGTGGTCACGCCACCAGCAGCTGCTGCACGACTCTCGCTTTCTATATCAGCCTTCTCCGTGAGTCCGGGCTCACGAAAATGTACATGATCGTCAATGATACCTGGTAACACAAAACATCCCGAAGCGTCTATGACTTCATCATAGGATGCTTCGGGAGTGGTATTTCCTTGTAAAATCTGAGCTATTCTGCCGTCTTCTATGACGATGGCGCCATCGAAGGTCTTGCCTTCATTAACGAGCGTTCCCGACTGAATCAGTGTTCTCATATTGGGATTGGGGAGTTTGGGGGGTAGTATCGTCCAAAAGTCCGTTCTGGCGGGCCTGGATAGCCAAGGCCGTCTGATAATACTGCTTCACATAGGGATCTTCCTTGAACTTCTTCGTGGCCTTGCTCATAATATCCTCAATCTGTGGGGTAAGAATGGGATACTGGTAGTTGCCAGTCATCATCATGAACACACCAGGTCCGAGAATATTGTCGAAGTTCTCAACGATAAAGTTGGTCACCAGCGAATCTTCCTGCTGTGCCAGACGGGCAGCCTGGGCAGAAAGCTGACGATTGATGGTTTCCTCGTCAATGCCTTCGAGCAGCATCTGACTCTGGCGATGACCCAGCTCGTTCATCTCACTGCCTATCTGATCATGACGATGGATAAACTCATATAGCTTATCGTTCAGTGGCGAACCACTAACGATACGGCTGGTATTGTCAATACGTATCTCTATCTCTCCCTTCTCCACGACTACGGGCATCATCAAAGGCTCATCGTCCATATACAGGTTAGCCAACTTCACAGTGTCGAGCAGTCCTGCAAAACGGAATTTACCATGTACTACATCACATGAATCAATGTTCTTCAGTTCCTGATCCTTGATAGTTTTCAGATAGAGTTTACTTCCGTCGAGCGAAGATACAGATGAAGAGCCCTGAATCGAATAGGACTCAGCGCAGGACGTAAGCGTGGCGATAATTACAATTGCGTAAAGAATCTTGTTCATAAATCATTCATTTCGTGCAGCAAATGTACAACGATATATTGAATCAGAAAAAAAAATTTGCGCATTTTAAAACAAATGCGCAATCTTTTATAGTTTTTTTGCCTCTTTCTCGAGTTCATGACCAATTCTGTGCATAGAATAGAGCTGTAAGATAGCAGCCACCAAGAGCACAACAACCCACTTATTGTACACATATTCTATATATATAAGATGGTCGAGTCCCAGAAAATTACCCATATTGGCAAACATCAAAACACCTGCCACGAGGAAGAGCACATCGCTCAAAAGCATTATCCTGCGCAGACGACGGATGGTGAAATTGCTGCCCTCATAACGCTGCAACATCTGCATGGAGGCAAAACCAAGGGCGCCAACACTATAAATATAGGGTGCCCAGCTCCATGCCAGCAATGATATACCAGCCCCGATGGTCATCAGGGTGGCACCAAGAAGATAAATAATAGTCTGCGTCTTATTCAGTTGCTTCATGACTCTCGATAGGTTTGGGGGTACGATCATCGTCGCTCAGAATGAAGATATCTTCATTGTCGGCCTTCATGAAGTAACGCTCACGGGCAATCTTCTCGATGGCTTTAGGATTCCTGTCGAGTTCCTTGATCTGGGCCTGATCACGCTGGAAGTCTGCATTGTATTTCTCCTTCTCCTCAGTCAGTTCGTTAATGCGATGCAGATTCTTCAGGTGGCTCCACAGACTGTTCTCATCGAGGAACCCCACAAGCAATATGCCAGCAATGGTCACCACTGCATATTTGAAGATGGCGGAGTGCCACACCCGCAGTAAAAATGCCTTGATCGAACCTAATACTTTCATAACTTGATTATTTGGCTGCAAAGTTACGGTTTTTTAGGCACGAATTACGCGAATTACGCGATTTTTTTTATTATTTCGTGTTAATTCGTGCAATTCGTGCCTAATTTTCACTATCTTTGCACCACGAAATCAAATTTAGCATTATGGAATATATCGTTTCGGCCAGGAAATACCGTCCGTTGACCTTCGACACCGTCGTGGGTCAGGCGGCATTGACCACGACGCTGAAGAATGCCGTAAAGAGCGGAAAACTGGCGCATGCCTACCTGTTCTGCGGCCCCAGAGGCGTGGGAAAAACCACCTGTGCACGTATCTTTGCCAAGGCTATCAACTGCCAGAATCCAACAGCTGAAGGTGAGGCCTGCAATGAATGTGAGTCGTGCCAGTCGTTCAACGAACAGCGTTCGCTCAATATCTTTGAGCTCGATGCTGCCTCCAACAACTCGGTGGAGCACATCAAGACGCTGATGGAACAGACACGTATCCCACCGCAGTTGGGCAAGTATAAGGTCTTTATCATTGACGAGGTGCATATGCTCTCCACCGCTGCCTTCAACGCATTCCTGAAGACACTTGAGGAGCCACCTGCACACGTCATCTTTATTCTCGCCACCACTGAGAAGCATAAGATCCTGCCCACCATTCTGAGCCGTTGCCAGATCTACGATTTCGAACGTATGACCATCCGCAACACCATCGATCACCTGAAGCATGTGGCCCAGCAAGAGGGTATCACCTGCGAGGAACAGGCTCTGGCTGTGATTGCCGAGAAAGCTGATGGTGGTATGCGCGATGCCCTCTCCATCTTCGACCAGGCAGCATCGTTCTGTCAGGGCAACATCACCTACGACAAAGTGATCGAGGATCTCAACGTACTCGACTCCGAGAACTACTTCCAGATCATCGACCTCTCTATTAATAATAAGGTGAGCGACATCATGGTGCTGCTCAACACGATTATCAACAAGGGATTCGATGGAGGACTCCTGATTCAGGGACTTGCCAAACACGTTCGCAATGTGCTCATGGCGAAGGATCCACAGACACTCCCCCTCCTCGAGGTGAGCGATCAGCAGCGCCAGCGCTATGCCGAGCAAGCCAAGAAGGCCGACACCCGCTTCCTTTATCAGGCTCTGCGCCTGATGAACCAGTGCGACATCAACTACCGCCAGTCGTCGAACAAGCGCCTGTTGGTGGAACTCACACTGATAGAGGTGGCTCAGATTACGCAACCAGATGATGGTGCCAGCGCGGGGCGCCGCCCCAAGAGATTAAAATCCCTGTTTAAGAAACTGATACAGCAGTCTCAGCCCAAGACAGTGGCCCCACAGGTAGCCACGGCTAAGACTGTTGCATCAACCCCAGCATCCCCAAAGATCCAGGCTTCTCAAGAGACCAAAACAGCCCAAGAGCCAGAAACTTCTCAAGAGCCCCAAACCACTCAGGAGCCTCAAGCAATTCAAAAGCCTCAGGCATCCCCCGCCAAGCCAGCTACACAAGGTTTGAAGCTGGGTGGCATCGGCTTCTCATGGAACAGGCTCCGCAATCAGAGCAAGCCCTCTAAGATCAACAGCATCCCAAACTCCATCTCTCACGCCATTGAGCAGCAGACGGATGCTGCTTTCACACAAGAAGACCTCGAGCTGCAATGGATGTCGATGTGTGTACGCATGCCACAGGAATACCAAGGCATCGCTACCAGAATGAAAAATATGAACCCAGTCATTGTAGAATCTCCCCAGATAGAGGTCATTGTGGATAATGATCTTATCAAGGATGAGATGGAGGACTTCAAGGGTCGTATTGTGAGCACCCTGAAGCAGAGTCTCCATAATAACAACATCACCCTTAGCATACGAGTTGCCAAGCAGAAGGAACGCGTGAAAATCATGACCCGCCGTGAGCAGTTCGATATGATGAGAGAAAAAAATCCTGCCGTAGAAGCTCTACGACAGGCATTCGATTTAGAATTGGCCTAACCCTTCCGGGTTAGGCATTCAATCCTTATTCTCCTAAGATACGCTTGATGGTGGCCAGACAGAGGTCACTGCTTACAGGTTTCGACAGGAAGTCGTTACAACCTGCTTCCAAAGCTGTGGTACGATCACTGTCGAAAGCGTTGGCTGTGAGAGCCACAATCGGCAGTTCCTTATTCGTCTCACGAATCTTTATCGTTGCCTCAATACCGTCCATGATAGGCATCTTGATATCCATCAGAACCAGGTCGTAATCTCCAGTTGCCGCCATATCAACAGCCTCCTGACCGTTCTTAGCACGATCAAACGTATAGCCCTTCTTCAGGATGTATGACATCAGGATGAAGTTGCTGTCATTGTCTTCTGCTACTAAAATCTTTTTCATATCTTCAGAATATTAATATTATACCTTATTTACTTTTGTGCAAGCTTATCTTTCCACATCTTACTCATATCCTCAAGTGTCTTACCCTTGGTCTCAGGAACCAGTCGCCATACGAACAGGGCAGCAATCACGCAGATGATGCCATAGAGGCCGTAGGTGAACCAGTGGCCAAAGTCATCGCCCTCAGTCAGGTGCATATTGAACATAGGCACGAACGAGCTTGACACGATGAAGTTCGAGATCCACTGGAAGGCCACAGCGATAGCCACAGCACCGCCACGGATGGTGTTGGGGAATATCTCAGCAATGAGCACCCAGGTAATGGGGCCCCAAGAGAACATGAACGAGGCAGAATAGAGCAACAGCGAAGCAGCCGTTACCAGTGCCAAACTATCGTTGCCGAAGGTTACTGCCACACCAAAGGCACCCAGGGCCATACCCAGCGAACCACTGATGAGCAGAGGCTTACGACCCAGCTTCTCTACTGTAAACACAGCAACAAGTGTGAATGAGATATTGATGATACCCATGAATACGGTCAGCATCATCGGATCGTCCATACCCATGTCGCCAAAGATACGTGGAGCATAGTACAGCACAGCGTTGATACCCACAGCCTGCTGGAATACTGAAAGCATGATACCTACGAAAATACAGAGAGCACCATAGGTCATCAGCTTCTCCGTCTTTACCACCATGGTATCCTTGATATCCTGCAGAATCTCAGCAGCCTTCGTGCTACCGTTAATCTTGGCGAGGATGCCTTCTGCCTTCTTGTCCTGACCCACACTTACGAGGTAACGTGGCGTCTCAGGCACGAAGCAGATCAACAGGGCAAAGAGTCCTGCAGGCACAGCCTCACTACCGAACATATAGCGCCAACCTGTTGTCACTGTCCACTGGGCAGCGGGGTTGATGGCAGCCAGTCCCTTACCCATCTCCTCTACGAGTGGCTGGATGTGGTCGCCCAGGATGAAGAAGTTCACGAAGTAAACCACCAGCTGACCAAAGATAATGGCAAACTGGTTCCAGCTTACCAACATACCACGGATGTTCGAGGGAGCTACCTCGCCAATGTACATGGGGCAGATAGCAGAAGCCAGACCCACGCCGATACCACCGATGACGCGGTAGATGTTAAACATAATCAGCAATGAATAGATGGGAGTGCCATGCTCAAAGAACATGAATTCGGGCTCCATAGATCCGAGTGCTGAAATGAAGAACAGCAAACCGGCTATGATCAGCGACTTCTTTCGGCCCAGGTTGGTAGCCAGATAGCCCGAGAGGGCTGAGCCGATAATACATCCGATGAGAGCAGAGGCCGATGTAAAGCCGTGCCATCCGTCGGTGTAAGCAAAGTCCTTCGCTTCCATGAAGAAAGCCTGCAATCCCTTTTCTGCGCCGGATATGACAGCGGTGTCATATCCGAACAACAAGCCGCCAAGCACAGCGACCATCACAATTGAAATCAGGTAGCTCTTACTACCCTGTTCTGTTGGTTGACTCATTTTTACTTAAAGTTTTTGTTTTTGTTTATTATTGATTTTATTATTTTCAATTCTCAATTTTCAATTCTTAACTCTTTCCACCGGCAGTCCCAGTTCAAAGGTCGTACCTTTCTCTGAGGTTTCCACGAGTCTTAGCGAACCACCCAGTTTCTGAGCTGTTTCCCAGCAGTAAGCCAAGCCCAGTCCTAAGCCTTCCTTAAACTCGTCGGCCTTCACCCATCGCTGGAAGATGGTGCCTACCTTGTCCGAGGGAATACCACATCCTGTGTCCTCCACGGTGAAGAACATCATCTTCCTGTTCTTCTCTTTTTCCGTGCGTACCTTTAATATAATATGTCCCTCTTCGGTAAATTTCACTGAGTTCTCCAGTATATTGCCCAGCATCTGCAACAAGCTGTCGCCATGGGTATATAGCATCTTGTCGCCTCCTGTCTGGTCGTCGAGCGATACTTTGATTCTGTTCGGATCCACATCAGGCATGTCAGCGATAGCCTTCTGGCATATCTCCAGGCCGTCAGTCATATCTACCTCACTCAGCAGGTCCTTCGTGCTGTCATTAGCCAAAGCCAGCATCTTGTTCACCAGCGATGTGATCTGACGGGTGCTGTTACCTATGGTGTTCGATATGGCCTTACGTTCTGTATCTCCCATATCCGAGCCTTGATCGGCCAGCACCTGGGTAAAGCCGTTGATGATGTTCAGTGGCGTACGTATCTCGTGACTCACGTTTCTGATGAATTCCGTCTTCATCTCGTCGGCAGCTGCCACGTGCTTGTAGGCAGCCCTCAGCTCTTCGTTCTTAGCTATCAGTCGCTTCGAGAACTTTCGGCGTATCAGGATATTGCGATGCAGCAGTATGATGGCGAGTATGAGTAATACCATGGCACCTACCAGCACGTAGTTCATCAGTCGGCCCATCTTATGGCTGCGCCTCATCAGTTCCATCTCCTCCTCTAAACGATCTATGTTCTCGGCTATCATCAGGCCCGTTATCGAGTCGCGCTTGTGCATCAGCTCACGCTGGGTCAGAAATGCCTTGTCGTCAGCGCCTATGTAGCGGTATATGTCGCACTTCAGCAGGTATTGCTCCTTCAGGTTATTCAGCGAGTCGGCCTCAGCCAGCGCCTGCGTCGAACCTTTCTCCAGCAGCGTCTGGTAGATGCGGGCATAAGGCGTAAACAGATCGCCCGATGGCACTTTATTCATCTTTTCCGCCTCGTCCATCTTGGCGATACACTGGCGGAAGGCGTCGAAGTTCTTCTGTTTGAATCTCACGATGGCCCGGATGGCATAGACATCCGCCAGACAACGATAGTAGTTCCATGAGCCCTTGTTTTTCTCCAGTTCTTCCTCCGTTACGTCGAGCCAGTGCAGCGTCTGCTTCAGACTGTTATTCAAATGTACGTGGGCAATGGCCAGATAAATGAATGCCAGCCCGTCTACCTCAAACGACGTGCCTTTGATCTGCTCCGCCGACTTCAGGAACTCTGCCTCGGCACCAGGTATATTGCCACAGGTGTTATACACGTGGCCCATCATGTTCGATATGAAGTATTGCCCCTCCTCAGCGTATGGTCCGCTCATGATTTCGGCCTTCAGGCCCTGGGCTATGTGGTAGGCCGATGAAATGTTCATCTTGCCCAAACTGTACATGATACCGCAAACCCAGGAAGAACTGACCTCGAGCATGTCGCCGTCCTCCTTGGCATGAGCCAGATAAGCCATACAGGCATCATAAACCACCTGTTGCGAGTCCTGCCGACACGACGCCCACATGGCCTCTCTCAGTCGGATATGCTCGGCTGAGTCCTTGCAATGGGGTTGCTGTGCCAACACTTTTGGTGCTGTCAGCAAAGCCGCTACTATAAGCAAAGCTCTTACCCAATGGTTGATGGCCATATATACAGGTTGTTAGAAAAAATCTCTGCAAAGATAAGTTTTTTCCTCGAAACCGCCAAACAATTTACTCACTATTAAGTTATTTTATAGAGTAATTTTTCCCCATCTCGGTTTTTTTGTGTACTTTTGTCCCCAGAAAGTTACTAAAAACTAATAAGAATGAGGAAATTTACAATGCTCTGTCTGCTTGCCATCGGCCTCACGGCATCGGCTCAGACCCACGTCCTCGACGTGAACACCAAGAAACTTGGGGCTCCCGTACAGCCTACGATGTACGGCATCTTCTTCGAGGATATCAACTACGCTGCCGATGGCGGCCTCTATGCCGAGATGGTGAAGAACCGCTCGTTCGAATTCCCCCAGCGCCTCATGGGCTGGCGCGCCTTCGGTAAGTTCGAGGTACGCGATGACGGCCCCTTCGAGCGCAATCCCCACTACGTACGTCTCTCCTACTCGGGCCATAACGACAAGTTCACAGGTCTCGAGAACGAAGGCTTCTTCGGTATCGCCGTCAAGGAGGGCGCTGCCTATCGCTTCTCGCTCTGGGCACGTTGTCCTGAGGGCGGCAAGAGTACGCTCGAGGTGAGTCTCGTGGATAATGACACTATGGGCGAGGATCAGCGCTTTGTCCGTGTCAAGGTGAAGATCGAGGGCAGCGAGTGGAAGAAGTACACTGCCGAAATCAAATCCCCCATTACCGAACCCAAGGCAGCCCTGCGCATCTTCCTCGCTGGCGACAAGGCCACTACCGATGTGGAGCATATCTCGCTCTTCCCCGTCGATACCTGGAAGGGGCGCGAGAATGGCATGCGTAAGGATCTGGCTCAGGCGCTCTTCGATATGCACCCCGGCGTGTTCCGCTTCCCTGGCGGCTGCATCGTGGAGGGTACTACCCTCGCCGACCGCTATCAGTGGAAGAACACCGTGGGCCCCGTTGAGAACCGTCCGCTCAATGAGAACCGCTGGCATTACACCTTCGGCTATCGTTTCTATCCCGATTATTTCCAGAGTTACGGTCTCGGCTTCTTCGAGTTCTTCCAGCTCTGCGAGGACTTCGGCTCAGAGCCCCTACCCGTCATCAGCTGCGGTTTGAGCTGTCAGTTCCAGAACCCCGATCCCACCAAGCCCGGCGTTCATGCTGCTCTCGACGAGCTGGAGCCTTATATCCAGGATGCCCTCGACCTTGTGGAGTTCGCCAATGGTCCGGTCGATTCCAAGTGGGGCAAGGTACGTGCTGAGATGGGCCATCCCGAGCCCTTCAACCTGAAGTACCTAGGTGTGGGCAATGAGCAGTGGGACTACGACGAGCAGCATGGTAACTTCGGCGCAGTGTTCACCGAGCGCCTCAAGAAGTTCTCCGATGCCCTCCGTGCCAAGTACCCCTATCTCAAGCTCATCGGCACCACCGGTCCTAACTCCGAGGGTTGGGACTTCGACCTGCTGCAGCCCCGCATGAAGGAGCTCAAGGTCGATCTCTACGACGAGCACTACTATCGCAATGAGGAGTGGTTCCTCACCCACGGCCTGCGTTACGACTCTTATGATCGCAAGGGCCCGAAAGTGTTTGCCGGCGAGTATGCCTGCCACGGCAGCAACAAGCACAAGTGGAACCATTACTATACCTCTCTGTTAGAGGCCGCTCACATGACCGGTATCGAGCGCAATGCCGACATCGTCCACATGGCCACCTATGCACCCCTCTTCGCCCACGTCGAGGGTTGGCAGTGGCGTCCCGATGCCATCTGGTTCGATAACCTCCGCATGTTCAAGTCGGTCTCTTACTATGTGCAGCAGCTCTACGCCACGAACAAGGGTACCAACGTGCTCCCGCTCACCATGGAGGGTAAGCCCGTAGCCGGTCAGGAGGGCCAGGACGGACTCTTCGCTAGCAGCGTCTTCGATAAGACCACCGGCGAGGTCATCGTCAAGGTAGTGAATACCGGCGATAAGCCACAGCCCCTTAGCATCCAATTTAATGGTATGAAGGGCACACGCACCGCCCAGATCATCACCCTCACCCATGATGGCGACGACGATGAGAACACCCTCGACAATCCCGAGCGCATCATCCCCATCGAGGGCACCTGCCAGGTGGATGCAGGTAAAAAGGCCTCGCTCCTCTTAGACGACCTCCCCGCCAAGACCTTCCGCATTTACAAGATAAAGAAGTAAACAAGTAATCCCTCGCAGATTTGCGAGGGATTTATTTTTGTTTACAAATAGCCTTACAATTTTCGCGTTTTCGTCAGCAAGCGGTCAGATGGTCGCAATTTGGCGAATTTTGAGCTATTTTGATAAATATCTGATAACGTGACAGTTATGTATTTACGTCAAAAGAGGGGTCACTTTTGGGTCGTCGAAATATAGTCTTTTGCTCATCGAAACATAGTCTTTCGCTCGTTCAGATATAGTCTTTCACCCTATAGGAGATATTCGAACGAGTTGTTTAGACTATCTAAACCACCCGAAAAGATAGTCCAAACCCATGGTTTCAATGCTTTAAACTCCCCTTTAGCCATATTTCAACGCAGATGCACCATAAAAGAGCCTCTCCGTTACTTTAGTTCGAGTAATCGGAGAGGCACTTTTTTAGGCATATATTCTTTACAATCCTCTTGCGGGGAGGAGGGCTGAGGCGTCGGGCTGGGCCATGCCGGTGAAGTCGGTGAACATCTGCATGAGATCGCCGGTGTTGCCACGGCTCAGGATCTTATCACGCAGGTCCTGACCGGTCTCGGGCTTCAGGGCACCACGCTGGGCGAAGACATTGGCAATGTTGACTGCGAGGACCTCGGTCCATAGGTAGCTGTAATAGCCTGCGGCATAGCCACCGCCAAACACGTGGTTGAAGTAGCTGGTGCTATAGCGTGGGGGGATCTGCGGATTGAGCAGACCTATCTGGCGCAGGGCATCGGTCTCGAACTGGGCAGCCTGATCGGGGGTAGGTACCTCATCGGGGGCGAGCATGTGCCAAGCCATATCGAGGCAGGTGGCTGCGAGGTTCTCGCCCAGGGCATAGGCAGTCTGGAAGTTGATGCTCTTCAGCATGCGCTCCTTCAGATCGGCAGGCATGGGCTGGCCGGTTTCGCAATGGCGGGCGTAGTTATCGAACACCTCGGGAATGGAGGCAAACGACTCATTGAACTGTGAGGGCATCTCGACAAAGTCGCGAGCCACACTGGTGCCACTGAGACTATTGTACTGGCAATTGGAGAGCATGCCGTGGAGGGCGTGGCCAAACTCATGGAACATGGTGGTTACCTCATCCCAAGTGAGCAGTGAGGGCTGACCTTCGGGGGCCTTGGCGTTATTACACACATTAAAGATAATAGGCTTCTGACCCCACTGGCGACTCTGTTTCTGGAAGCCGTCCATCCAGGCACCACCACGCTTCGTGGGGCGACGGAAATAATCGACATAGAACAGGGCGAGGCTGCTGCCATCCTTATCGAGCACCTCAAAGGCACGCATGTCGGGATGATAGGTAGGAATATCAGTGCGCTCCTTGAACGAGAGGCCATAGACGCGATGAGCGGCATAGAACACACCATTCTGCAAAACGCTGTCAACGGTGAAATAAGGCTTCACCTCGTCGTCGGAGATATTGAGCTCGGCTTTCTTCATCTTGGCAGAATAATAGAAGCGATCGTAGGGCTGGAGCTTGAAATCGGGGCCCTCCGACTGCTGTGCGAAAGCCTCAATGGCCTTGGTCTCGAAATCGGCCTTAGGCGTATAAGCGGCGATGAGCGACTTCAGGAATCCGTAGACATTCTCGGGGGTCTTGGCCATGGTGCGTTCCAGAGAATAAGAGGCATAGTTGGGATAGCCCATGATCTCGGCCTGCTCAGCACGCAACTTGGCTATCTCACAGGCCAGGGCGAAGGTGTTGTGCTCCTTCTTAGTACCATCGGCACGATGGATGGAGGCCTCGTAGACACGCTTGCGGAGTTCGCGATTGTCGAGACTGGCCAGGATGGCCTGCTGGGTGGTATTGACGATGACGATGGCATAGGCGGCCTTTCCGCCACGGCTGTCAGCATCCTTACGGCACTGGGCCAGATCGGCCTCACTGAGACCGGCGAGGTCTTCCTTCTTATCGACCCACACCACAGCATCGTTAGTGGCGGCAGGCAGATCGTCGCCCCACTGCTGCTGAAGGTCGGAGATGCGGAGGTTGATCTCCTTCATACGCTCCATCTTATCGTCGGGCAGAAGGGCACCTCTGCGAACGAAGCTCTTATAGGTTTCCTCGAGCAGTTTCTTATCCTCGCCCTGAAGCGACTCGTACTCGCGTTCGTAGACCTGACGGACTCTTTCGAAGAGATCCTTATTAAATGAAATCTCGTTCTCGAGTTCGGTGATCATCGGGGTGACTTCTTTCTCGATGGCGGCAATCTCATCGGTCTTATCGGCATTGGTGAGGGCGAAGAACACCCGACCTACACGATCGAGGGTGCGTTCGCTCTCCTCGAGGGCGAGAATGGTGTTCATAAACGTGGGCTCATCGGGATTCTCGACAATGGCCTTGATGTTGTCGCGTGTCTGCTGGAAAGCGGCTTTGAAGGCTGGCATGTAGTCGGAAGTCTTGATCTTGCTGAAATCGGGAGCACCAAAGGGCAGCTGACTCTCAACCAACAAGGGATTCTCATTCTGGGACTGCTGACAGCCCGAAAGCGGCATCGACAAAGCGGATGCGATAGTTAATGTCATAATAGTTTTCTTCATAATTTTATTTTATTCATAAATTATTGATGTTTCTTGCGATATTCCCAAAGCTCTACACTATTGACGATGTTCTGCCACAGCACGTAGCAGCCGGCGCCTACCGAGGCCACGGGGTTGAGGTAAGTATAGGCCACCCAGATACTGAGGGCGGTATTCTTCTGGAAAGAGGCCTGACCGCCATCGATCTCATCGCCCAGATGGCGCCCGATGGAGCGCCCCATGAGGAAGAGCACGAAGCAGAGTATCAGGCTCATGACGGCAATCATGAGGAGGGTGCGCAGGGCAGCATCGCTATGAACGATATTGCGGACGGTGACTCCCGAGGTAACGGCGAGCTGGGCTGACCAGAGATAGAACGAGAGATCGGGGATGCTGACGAGCCAGGCACAGAAGCGCTTGGCGTAATGCTGCACCCACCAGCCCAGCAACAACGGCAACACCAACACGAGGGCCAGTTTCTGCAGGATGATGAGGAACACCTGCCAGAAGCCCAGACCGGCTCCACGCTCCAACAGAGGGAACACGGCGGGAATCATGAGGGCCGAGGCAAAGGCGGAGATTACGACATAAGCCGTCATGGTATTGATGTTGCCGCCTATCTTGGCTGTGACTACAGGCGCTGCCGTAGCCGCAGGACCGATGATACAGGTAAGGACACTTTCCCACAGCAGCTTTTGTTCGGGATTACCCTCGACGTGGAAGATGATCCACACATTGAGCGCCACAAGGGCTACCTGAGCCAGCAATACGCCTAGATGCCAACGATGGGGGCGCATCTGATGGAAATCGATACGACAATAGGTGGAAAAGAGTGTTGAGAACACCATGAAGGGGAATATGGTATCGACTACTTCGCCCAGCACATCGCCAGCGGCATCGAGCTGCGGTACGAAGTAGAACAACAGATAGACCACAGTACCCACGGCAATAGCCACAGGTAAAGTCCAGTCCTTCAGGAATTGTTTCAAATTCATGCTGCAAAGGTAGTGATAATTTGGCACGAATTACGCGAATTAACACGAAAATAGTTCATAAATCGAAAAAAATTCGTGAAATTCGTGGAATTCGTGCCTAAAAATTATTAACTTTGCAGCCAATTATGAGTGTAACAGAGTTTATTCACCAAGATAAAGCAGCGAGGAGATTCTCGATTGAGGTGCTTCCACCGCTGAAAGGTACGGGTACTGAGAAGTTGTTTGCCGATATCGACAAACTGCGCGAGCTAGACCCTGCCTATATCAACATCACCACCCACCATTCAGAGTTCGTGTATCGTGAACTGGAGAACGGCAACTTTGAGCGTCAGCGTATCCGCCGTCGCCCTGGTACTGTAGCCATAGCAGCTGCCATCCAGCAGCGATACGGCATTCCCGTTCAGCCCCACGTGATCTGTAGCGGATGTACCGTTGAGGATATAGAATACGAACTGCTCGACCTGCAGTTCCTAGGTATCAGCGACCTGTTGCTGTTGCGTGGCGACAAGGCGAAGGAGGACAGTCGATTCGTACCTACTCCTGGCGGTCATGCCCACACCACAGAGCTGATGGCGCAGGTGAAGCGATTCAACGAAGGATTCTTCGCCGACGGATCGCCTATCAAAAAACCGGGCAAGAAGTTCGACTACGGAGTGGCTTGTTATCCTGAGAAGCATGAGGAGGCGCCTAATCTGGAGATGGACATGCAATATCTGAAGCAGAAGCAGGATCTGGGGGCGCAATATGCGGTGACCCAGCTGTTCTACGACAACGAGAAATACTTCCAGTTTGTGGAGAAGGCACGGGCCATGGACATTACCATACCTATTATACCGGGTATCAAGCCGATGGCCAAACTATCGCAGCTGACTGTGGTGCCGAAGACTTTCCATTGCGACATACCTGAGGCGCTGGCCAAGGAGGTGGTGAAGTGCAAGACCGACGAGGATGCACGCCAACTGGGTATTGAATGGACCACTCAGCAGTGTAAGGAGCTCTACGAGCACGGCGTGCATAATATACATTTCTATACGGTAAGCGCCGTGGACTCAGTATTAGAAGTCGGCAGGCGACTTCTTTAGTGGTTAGGGGTTAGAGGTTAGTGGTTAGAGATATGTCTTTTAGTGAGGTTATAGGACAGAAGGAAGCTGAGGAAAGGCTGATGCAGATGGTGAAGGAAGACCGTCTGCCTCATGCGTTGATGCTCTGCGGTCCGCAGGGAAGCGGAAAACTCCCTCTGGCAGTGGCCTTCGCCAGTTATCTGCTCGACAACGGCACGCCATCGGCAAAGGCGATGCTGGATAAGCTGGAGCATCCCGACCTGCACTTCACCTACCCCACCATCAAGCTGCCCTCGATGAGTGCCGACCACAAGCCCGTGAGCGATGATTTTGCCAAAGAGTGGCATGAACTCGTGATGCGAGGCCTGTACTTCACGATGGAGGACTGGATGGAAGCCATGGGAGCCGAAAACCAGCAGGCCATCATCACTGCCGGAGAAAGCGACGACCTGGTAAAGAAACTCTCGCTGAAATCGAGTCAGGGCGGCTATAAGGTATGCATCGTGTGGTTGCCTGAGAGGATGAACATAGAATGTGCCAACAAGCTGTTGAAGCTTATTGAGGAGCCACCCCAGCAGACCGTGTTTATCATGGTGTGCGAGGAGCCCGACAAACTATTGGAGACCATCCGAAGCCGCGTGCAGCGGATTGACATACGTAAAATCAGCAATGAGGACATAGAGCGTGCACTCGTGGAGCGCAGAGGCATCAATGAAGACGATGCACACCGCATAGCCCGACTGGCTAACGGCAGCTGGCTGAAGGCGATGGACGAACTGCAGGTGGGTTCTGAAAACGAGTTGTTTCTCGATATGTATATCATGCTGATGCGTCTGGCTTACCAGCGTAAGATAAAGGATCTGCGCAAGTGGAGTGAGCAGATGGCGGCGATGGGGCGTGAGAAGCAAAAGCGCTGGCTCAACTTCTTTCTGCGCATGACAAGGGAGAGCTTCATGTACAACTTCCAGAACGAGGAGCTTTGCTACATGACCCAGCAGGAGGAGAACTTCGCCAAGAACTTCGCCCGCTTCATTAACGAGAACAACATTCTGGCCATCAACGATTTGGCAAATCTTGCCATTCGCGACATCGGACAGAACGCCAACGGAAAGATCGTATTCTTCGACTTGGCATTGCAAATGATAGTACTGTTATTACAGAAATAATATATGGAGAAAACTAAGGAACATACGATGATGGTGGGGTGCGACAGAGGCTTGTGCCATCAGGCCGTAGGCCGACAGGACAGACAGTTGAACACTTACGACTGGCTGGCTGACGTGCCTGGAAACACCGACACCACTGACCTCGTGGAGGTGCAGTTCAAGCACACCCGCAAGGGATATTACCACAACGTGAATAACCTCGATCTGAAGAAAGGCGATATCGTAGCCGTAGAGGCAAGTCCGGGTCACGACATCGGTGTGGTGACACTGACGGGCAGACTCGTGAAACTCCAGCTGAAGAAGGTCAACATCAAGAGTCCCGACGATATTAAGCGCATCTATCGCATAGCCCGCGAGACCGATTTGCAGAAATGTCGTGAGGCCAAGGCACGCGAGCACTCTACAATGATTGAAAGCAGAAAGATAGCCAAGGGTCTGGGACTCGACATGAAGATAGGCGACGTGGAGTATCAGGGCGATGGCAACAAGGCGATATTCTACTATATTGCCGATGAGCGTGTAGACTTCCGTCAGCTGATTAAGGATCTGGCTGCTGCCTTCCATGTTCGCATCGAGATGAAACAGATTGGTGCCCGTCAGGAAGCAGGACGCATAGGCGGTACAGGCCCATGCGGACGTGAGCTCTGCTGCGCCACCTGGATGAAGAACTTCTCGAGTGTTAGCACCAATGCTGCCCGTTTCCAGGACATCTCGCTGAATCCGCAGAAGCTGGCTGGCATGTGCGCCAAGCTAAAGTGCTGTCTGAACTACGAGGTTGACGACTATGTAGAGGCCGGCAAGAAGCTGCCCCCGAAGGAAGTGCTGCTGCAGACGATGGACTCAGAATACCATCTGTTTAAGAGCGATATCCTGGCAGGACTCGTCACCTACTCCACCGATAAGAACATTGCCGCTAATCTGGAGACGATTACGGCTGAAAGAGCTAAGGAGGTGATTGAGATGAACCGCCGAGGCGAGAAGCCTGTATCATTACAGGAAGACGGCAGGAAGCCTGTGGAGGAGAAACACAACATCGATCTGGCTGGAGGCGACATCAGCCGATTCGACAAAGCCAAGAAAAAGAAAAAGAAGAAGCACAAGAATAACAACGGAGCAAACGGTGGCAACAATGGTGGTGCCAACAAGCAACATGCGGAATAAGATAGCACTTCTGCTGATAACGCTTTTAGGGCTCGTAGCGTGCGACCATCAGACGGTATACCACCACTACGAGCATGCTTCTGAATCGGGTTGGGATAAAAACGATACGCTCAAGTATTTCGTCTCCCCGATTCAGGAGCCTGGTTCTTATCAGGAGGATGTGGAGCTTCGCGTGGTAAACACCTTCCCCTTCCTAAGCATCACGCTGGTGGTGGAACAAACGGTATTCCCCTTAGGTCAAACCACACGCCAATCGCTGGAATGCAGTCTGATGAACGAGGAAGGCCACCCTACTGGCACAGGTATCAGCTTCTACCAGTACAGTTTCCCCCTGAAGAAGCTGGAACTGAATCAAGGCGACTCCATTCAGATTAACATCATCCACAATATGAAACGGGAGATCATGCCCGGCATCGCCGATGTGGGCGTAAAGATAAGTAAGAAGTGAGAGATCACCTCTGAACCATGTTACGGCTGGCGTCGATACGGAGGAAGATGAACAGCAGGAACGTGAAACCCCACAATGACGATCCACCATAGCTAAAGAACGGCAGGGGAATACCAATCACTGGGGTCAAGCCCAGCACCATTCCAACATTGATAAACACATGGAACAGGAAAATACTGAGCACACTATAGCCATACACCCTTCCAAAGGTACGTGGTTGTCGCTCAGAAAGGTGAATCAGTCGTAAAATCAATGCCAGGAAAAGCAACAACACACCTGCAGAACCCACAAATCCCTCTTCCTCACCCACAGTGCAGAAGATAAAGTCGGTATCCTGCTCAGGCACATATTTCAACTTGGTCTGAGTTCCATTCAGGAATCCCTTTCCCTCCAAACCTCCGGAGCCAATGGCAATCTCACTCTGATGTACATTATAGCCTGCGCCCTTCAAGTCCTCTTCCAATCCCAGCAGCACATTAATACGCACTCGCTGGTGGGGTTCCAGCACATGATTCAGCGCATAGTCGGCCACATTGAAGAAGAGCAACGAGCCCAAGGCAAACGTGGCTATCCAGAGGTAGTTGGCGAAACGCGTCATCAGGTAACGATACACCAAATAGAGAACAAGCAAAACGCAAAGTAGCATGCCAACATACGTGATATCGAAGGGGATGATGACAAGGGCGAAAAGGAGCGACAGCAAGGTTACGCCAATGCTGATGAGTATCAGGCGAATTGCCTCGCGCTTATCCGTGAAATACACATAGAGCAGTCCACACGAGAACAGCTGTATCAGCAACAGTACCACAAACTTACCTACCGATGTGGGGGTATATAATAGCATTGTATCGGCAAAGCGGATACCCACCACGAAATACACCACCATGGCAACACCCGTAAACAGGATACTTCCGGGCATACCCTCACGATAAAACATGAGGAAGAACGAGAGGTAAACAAGTGCTGAACCCGTCTCACGCTGAAGCACAATGAAGAGCATGGGCAACAGCACGATAGCAAGTGTAAAGGCAAAATCCTTCCACTTCTGTATACTATAGCCATAGGTACTCATAAACTTAGCCAGAGCCAAGGCTGTGGCAAACTTCGCAAACTCGGCTGGTTGCAAGCGCAATGGTCCCAGCACCAGCCACGATCGGGAACCCTTGATACTATGCGGATTGAATATCGTGGCAAAGAGCAGCAACAGCATGAAGCCGAAAATGATATAGGCAAACATGTCGAGGTAACGATCGTCGAGCATCAGGATCACAAAGCCCAGCACAATCGAGGTACCGATCCATACGATCTGCATACCAGAACGCGTGTCAAGGCTGAAGAGATCAGTCTCGCCATAGTCATAGCTGGCACCACACACACTCACCCATCCGAAAACGAGGAGAGCGATATAAAGCACGATCGTCCAATAGTCGAGCGAGCGAATCACGCCTTTTTCCCTTCTGCTACCTATCTGTTGTACCATAGTTGATTCTACGTTCCTGAATATTCCTAGCCTTGGCCTCTGAAGCCTCGGAGAGTTTACCTTTTATATATTGTTCCATGATGAGACCTCCGATAGGCACACCATAGGTGGCACCCCATCCACCGTTCTCCACATATACTGCAACAGCTATCTTGGGATGATCCATCGGTGCAAAGCCCATGAATACGGAGTGGTCGTGGCCTCGGTTCTGAGCTGTACCCGTCTTACCACAAGCCATGAAATCATACTTACCCAACTCATGACACGTACCTCCGAGTACTGAGGATCGCATGCCCTGAACCACATAATCATAAGCCTCGCGACTGGCCTTCGTGTAATGCTTGCGTGTAAAGGCAGTATCGAGTGGTTCGCCCTGCACCTTGCGAACTACATGGGGCACGTAGTAATAGCCGCGATTGGCAATGGTAGCACCCAGATTGGCAATCTGAAGCGGTGTGGCATTTACCTCACCCTGTCCGATAGCTATAGAAATAATCGTAAGTCCGTTCCAAGAGCCCTTGTAAGCCTTATCGTAGAACTGGGCATTAGGAATCAGTCCTCGTTTCTCGCCTGGCAGATCGATACCCAGACGATAGCCGAAACCCATGGATACCATATAGTCGCGCCATGTGTTCATGGCATTCTGCACAGAACCGTATTTCGAGATGTTCGTATTGATCATGTGGTAGAGTCCCCAGCAGAAGTAACCATTACACGAAGTACTAAGCGCAGGCACCAAGGGCAGCGGGGCGGCATGTCCGTGACATCCCACGTGCAGACCCTTGAAGTTGAAACCATGTCCGCAGGGATACATCGTTTGCGGGGTAATCACACCTTCAGTCATGAACGTCAGTCCCTGTGTGGTCTTGAAAGTGGAGCCTGGCGGATACTGACCCATGATACTACGGTTAAGCAGAGGCTTCCATACATCCTGCGACAACAAACGGTGATTCTTCGAGCGTAGACGACCTACCATCATTCGTGGATCATATGAAGGCGATGATACCATACACAGCACCTCACCCGTAGATGGATCGATCGCCACAATACTGCCTATCTTGCCTTCCATAAGGCGCTCGCCCAATGCCTGCAAATCGGCATCAATGCCCAGCGTCAGGTTCTTGCCTGGAATGGCACGCTGATCGAGTGAGCCATTCATGTATCGGCCCTGAATACGTCCATGGGCATCGCGCAGCAGGATCTGCACACCTTTTTGACCACGCAACTGCTTCTCGTAGGAACGTTCTATACCCAGTTTGCCGATATAATCACCAGGCTGGTAATAGTCGTCCTCCTCAATGTCGGCTGGTGATACCTCTGCCACATCGCCCAGGACATGGGCTCCCATATTATAGGTATACTGACGCACACTACGTTTCTGAACGTAGAAGCCAGGAAAGCGGTACATCTTCTCTTGAAACACGCTGAAGTCCTTATCAGAGAGCTGACTCATAAACAGCTGCTCCGTAAAGCGAGAATAGCCCGGATTCTTATTGCGATCCTTCATGGTTGCCATACGGCGGTCGAATTCTTCCTTCGTAATACCGAGGGCTTGACAGAAGTCGAGGGTATCGAGTCGTCCCTTGGCCTCGTTCATTACCACCATGATATCGTACGAAGGCTGGTTATACACCATCAGCTTGCCATTCCTATCGAGGATGGCACCACGCGATGGATATTCTATTTTCTTAAGGAAGGCGTTCGAGTCGGCACTTTTCTTGTAGTCATCGCTGGTGATCTGGAGTTGGAACAATCGGATGATGTAGATGACCACAATCGCTATAGCCACCCCAGCAATCACAAATTTACGTTTCTCAAGACCGTAATCCTTCACCTCGAACGAACACTTTCAATAGCCATCATCAGAATCCACGTCAGAACGGCACTGGTAAAAGCTCTCTCAAGCCACACTAACCAGTCGAAAAAAGAGAAAGCCTCGACAGCGAAGAACAGTAAACAAAAGAATACTGTTATCACGCTGCTCAAGAAGCAGAACTTATTTGTGCCGAGTGATTTCAGCGACACCTCCAGATCCGCAGCCGAGTCGCGTGGTACAACAGTCTCTAACACATAGGGCTGTACAAAAGCTACCAGCGTCATGCATCCGGCTGCCAGGCCTGGGGTGCTAGAGAAGATATCAATCACCAAACCCAGTAAGAAACAGCTTAGCAGCATGATCCATTTGGGGAAACCACGACGGAAAGTGATGGCAAAATACACATACAGCAAGGGCGTAGCCACATCGAACAGATGAACATGGTTCAGAATCAGCACCTGAGCCACGAACAGAGCCATGAACATTGCCAAGCGATTCAGTAATTCTATTGCCATCGGGATATTCTGATTATTTCTGTTTTACACTGATCGAGTCGCGAGCGGCCTGCATCAAAGCAGCACGCTCAGCAATACTCTTGTCGCTTATCACACACACATCGCGCACACAACTGAAATCGGTACTCAATCTCACCTTCAGTTTATACGACAAGCCGTCGCGCGAATTATAGGCCTGCTCAATCTTTCCCACCAGCACACCAGAGGGGAAGATGCTTGAGAAGCCACTCGTCTCCACATACTCACCAAGTTTGAACTTCGCATGGCGGGGCACATCCTCTACATAGGCCACAGATGGGTCGCCACCATACCAGTGCAGATAGCCGAAATAGCCACGTCCGCGGATACAGCAGCTGATACGCGAAGAAGAAGCATTCAAGGCAGGAATCACAACGGAGTAATGGTCGCCCACAAGGTAAACCACACCCACGACACCATTGCCGCAAGCCACACCCATGTCCACCTCTACGCCGTCCTTACGACCCTTATCAATGGTCATCAGGTTCTCAGACTTGTGAACGGTATTATCTACCACCTTCGCAGGTATCACCTCATACTGGCTCAGGAATTCAAGTCCCTTGCGTTCCAGATCGGTTGTATCCTTCGTCACATCGCCATAAAGGCGTCGCAACTGGGTTACCTGACGCTCCAAGTAGAAATTGCGTTGCGAGAGTTCTTCATTCACCCGGGAGAGGTGAAAGTATGCAAAGATATTGCTCTCCCACTGGTTTACCTTTCCCACCATGGCATTGGCCGACGAGGACCACACACTACCATGATAGCTGTTGTACTGAAACAACAGAACACCACTGGCCACTTCCAACAAAATGAAAACGAACCAGTGATGATACTTTGTAAGGAAATCCAGCAGGTTACGCATGAATTATCTCATCAGGAACGAGAAACGATCCACATTCTTCAGGGCAACACCTGCACCCTTAGCCACACTGTGGAGGGGATCCTCGGGCACGTGGAACTCAATGTGCATCTTGTCAGTCAGTCGCTTGTCAAGACCACGCAGCAAAGCGCCACCACCAGTCAGGTAGATACCATTCTGAACAATATCGGCATACAACTCAGGAGGTGTGCTCTCAAGGGCTGAGAGTACAGCAGTCTCAATGCGCGATACAGTCTTGTCGAGACAGTGGGCAATCTCCTGATAGCATACAGGTACTTCCATAGGCAGAGCAGTAATACGGTTAGGACCGTGTACCACGAAATCCTCAGGAGCATCCTCACCCAGATCGGTAAGGGCAGAACCTACGGCAATCTTGATACGCTCAGCCATACGCTCACTGACTTTCACGTTATGCTGACGATACATATATTCCTGGATATCAGCGGTCAGGTCGTCACCAGCCGTACGTATGGAGTTGTTGGAAACGATACCACCCAGTGAAATCACAGCAATCTCGGTAGAACCACCACCGATATCAACAATCATGTTACCCTCAGGAGCCTCTACATCGATACCGATACCAATAGCTGCAGCCATCGGCTCGAAAATCAGGTAAACATCACGTCCGTCGGCATGCTCTGCTGAGTCGCGAACGGCACGCAGCTCCACTTCGGTAGAACCTGAAGGAACACCAATTACCATACGAAGTGAGGGAGAGAACAGGCGACTGCCCGTATGAACCATCTTAATCAGTCCACGCATCATCTGCTCGCAGGCAGAGAAGTCGGCAATCACGCCGTCACGGAGCGGACGGATAGTTTTTATGTTCTCGTGTGTTTTCTCATACATCATTTTCGCCTCGTTACCTACAGCAATCATCTTTTCGGTACGGCGATCCAGTGCAACAACCGAGGGTTCGTCGACCACAATCTTATCATCGCTGATAATAATGGTGTTGGCCGTACCAAGGTCCATTGCAATCTCTTGCACAAAACTAAAAAATCCCATTCTTTTTATCCTTAAAACTTAATTCAAAATTCCAAATTACTTTGCAGTATTTACGAACCATGCGTTGATGGCGGTATCGTAATGCGAGCTTACGCCGAAGGCACGGCTAGCAAACATTCTGCGATCCTCAATATCCGTCTGGGCACCCTTCTTGTTCAGGATATCCAGCAGCACACCATACTCAGCCTTGCTGGGCACGATCACCACATCCTTGAAGTTCTTTGCACCAGCACGAATCAGCGAAATACCGCCGATATCAATCTTTTCAATGATGTCAGCCTCCGAGGCACCACTGGCCACGGTCTGCTCAAAGGGGTAAAGGTCTACGATGACGAGATCAATCTCAGGAATCTCGTACTGCTTCATCTGCTCGATGTCGCCAGCGTTCTCACGACGGGCCAGAATACCTCCGAACACTTTCGGATGAAGAGTCTTCACACGACCACCGAGAATAGAGGGATAAGTGGTTACATCCTCAACTTTCTGGCACTCATAACCCAGCGATTCAATAAACTGCTGTGTACCACCAGTTGAAAGGAACTTCACACCTTCTTCATTCAATTTCTTCAGGAGCTCGTCGAGTCCGTCTTTGTGAAAAACCGACACCAAAGCGGTCTTAATCTTCTTAGTTTCAGCCATTTGTATTACTTTATAACGTTATAAATTCAAATTCAGGCTGCAAAATTACAAAATAAAAACGGATTATCCCTCATTTTCGCGAAGAAAAATCAGGTTAATCCGTGTTAAAATAAGATAGGTCAATCTAATCCAAGTGAAAAACCTCCTGAATAGGTACTGTTACCGGCGAATTATCAGGGTTAACCTCCATAATGTCGGCCATCATATCCCACCATTTCTGGGTGATGGGATCCACGTTGTCCGTATCCTGCGAGTTGCCCTCACCTGAACACTCCTGATAACCAAACAGAATGTTGGTCTCCTTATCCCAATAGATACTGTAGTTGCTCACACCGCCATCCTTGATCATTTTTACAAGTTCAGGCCAAATAGCAGCATGACGCTTCTCATACTCCTTCTCACAACCTGGTTTCAGGTACATCTTAAATGCAAATCTTTTCATATCCTTAATGTTTAATGTTTAATATTTCTGAGCGAAGCGAATTAAATGTTTAATTCCCATCAGGCTTAGTCAGGTTGCTCCCCGTCGACATATACCATGTGAACTTATCTGGATCATCTGGCTGCGATGGATCAAAGTCCTGCCAATCGCTACGCAGATGTTTCGTTAACGGGCAACCTATCTGTTTCAGACCCATCACCACCATCTTGGCTATCTCGCAAGCACCATACGGATTAAAGTGAGTATTGTCAGCCAATGGTTTGTCCTGCCCAGAGAATGTGTTAGCAGGATAGTGTACCAGCGAGCGTTTTGAGCCCTCTTCGCCCAGCGCCTCATAGAAAGCCGTCGACATTGCCGTGAGGTCTATGACAGGTACATTCTCACGTCTTGCCACCGTTTTCATCGCCTCCGGATAGTCGCCGTGGGTATTTTTGATGGTCTTGTGGTCATCGTTGAAGAATCTTCGAGCCGTGGGGGTGCAGAAGATGATGTTTCCCCCTGCCTCTCTCACACGATCAGCGAATATCTTCAGGTTTCGCGAGTATGAATACCAAGCTCCGTCGCCAGCTTTCTTCTCCTTCTCATCGTTATGGCCAAATTCCACTATCACATAGTCTCCCGGCTTTAGTTGTGTCAGGATTTTATCAAGTCGCAATTGCGCCAAGAAGGTGGTACACGACAAACCACTCTCGGCATAGTTAGCTATAGCCACCTGAGGGGTAAACCATCGTGTAATCATCTGTCCCCATGAAGCCCAGGGCTCATCTTCCTGATCCACCACCGTAGAGTTTCCACAAAGGAAGACAGTAGTCACCTCTTTCACGGATTCTATCCTGATGCGTTCCACGGCTGGTGCCGGACCACAAAATGAGAGAGTCAGCGAATCGTCCCAGTTCTTGTAACTCAACTCACGTGGCTTCAATTTAACCACCTTGTCGCCCTCTATCTTTGGCTGGTGTTTGTTCACCACAAACGTTATTTCCTTGAACTTACCTTTCTTCGTGGTAATTAAGTCGGTATAATGGCGGCGGCTCTCTGCACGCACTACAGTCTGTCCTACCCTTTTCTTCGAGCCCAGCGTCACCGTTACCTTGTAATTGCCATCAGCCACAGCCACAGCATAGCTAAAGGGCTTGCTGTCAGCCTTTTTCAGCATCGTATCCACCACCAGAGTCTGCGCCGTTGTCGCCAGCATCATCATACTGCAAACTATCAGCAAAAAGAGTCTTTTCTTCATCTTTTCAGTTATTTGTGTGCAAAGATAACTATTTCCCCCACCATCCTACCCTAATTTTTGATAATCTTTCTATAATCTTTGACTTATTGTATCCTCCTCCGAGTGAATATCAGGCCGCGATTCTCACTTTTTCGCCAAAACTTTTGGAGGTTTATAGAGTATTTCTTACCTTTGCATGCAATTTTATAATGTAAGCAGCAAGCAGAAACACTTTAAGCAAAGAGAAACATGAAGAAAAACGTCCTATTACTCATGATACTTGGACTGATGATCAGTCTGATGGGGTGTCGTACGCCTATGCAAACCTCGTCGACATCACCTTCGGAGGATGGCGGAAAGGCTAACGATAACGGTCCTGCCATTCTTTTCGTATCTGGAACCATCAGTTTCGACTCAATAGCCAATGCCTACCATATTAAAATAGATAAGCAGGAGAAGTTCCCCGGACAGATCAATGTAGGCATAGCAGAGAACATGAAGGAACCCGATGGCCTGAACTATGTACAGTTGGATGCCAACGATGCGGTGTTGAGTCGCCAAAGGATGGACAACCCGCTGATTCAGAGGATGGAATATCCCGACGGCGAGGAGTTTAAGATAAAAAACGTCATCAAAAAAGAGGCCGATTTGTTTCTCAGACTTCAGTTGGACAGAAAAACCGAGAAACTGCAGTTCTGCAACAATCAGGACGTGATAGAAACCATCACCATTGAATAATCGTATGAAAAAAATTCTAACCATATGCCTGATCTTGGCCATGAAACTCAATGGCATGGCACAGTATAAGCTGGATACCATCTATTATGCAGGCCCCAGCGAGTTGTTTGCTGACATCGTATTCTTAGGCGATGGCTTTACAGCCAGCGAGATGGATAGTTTCGAGTTCTTGGTAAGACAACATGCTTCCCAATACTTCGAAAAGACGCCATTGAAGGAATATAAGAACATGTTTAATGTGTTCTACGTCAAAACGCCATCGAATGAGAGTGGAGCCGGCATGACGCCCGAAGAACCTATCGATAATATCTTTGGCACTTGCTTTGGCACATCTGGCGTAGATCGCATGCCCTGGCCCACGAAATGGAACAAGGTGTATGAGGTGCTCAAGAAAACCAAACCCGACTACGACCTGGTGCCCATTCTGGTAAACAAGGTGAAATATGGCGGCGGAGGCTCTGTGCCCTTCATCTGCTATAGCATCGACAACAGCTGCGTTGAAACGCTGCGCCATGAATCGGGCCACGCTTTGGCCGGACTGGCCGACGAATACTGGTATGATGGCAGGGAAAGACCTAACCAGACAAAGGACATCACGAATCTGAAATGGAAGAACTGGATGGGCGACGAGGAGATAGGCACCTATCGCTACAGCGACAATCCTGACGACGAGGGGTATCCGTGGTATCGCCCCCATCAGAACTGTCTGATGCGATACCTGAACCGCGATTTCTGTGCCGTTTGTCGCGAGGCATTTATTGAGAGCATCCACAAGATGAGCAAGAACATCATAGGCTATGATCCCATTACCAGCACGCAGAAGGAAATACAGGATTACCCCATGACATTCAAGCTCAACCTGCTGAAGCCCGACCCAAATACGCTGAGGGTGAAATGGATGTTGGACAATAAGGTGATAGCCAGCAACGTGGATGAGATAACGATAGAATCGAAGGACTACAAGGAGGGAGAATACACGCTCTCAGCGAGTGTGGAGGACACAACCCTGTATGTGAGGACAGACGATCATACCAAACTGCATACCAACGTTGTAAAATGGGACGTCAAGATCAGCGTAAGCAGCGGCATCAAGGTGATATCAGACGCTACTACCGAGTTTATGATTGAAACACTACCCTTCGATACAGAACTCGTCATCAGAGGCGCTTACCAACTGAAGCAGCCAGTCGTGGCAGTATTGACGGACATGAATGGCAGGAAAATAGTACAAGGAACCTTCGATGACACCAACTATTGCAGGCTCAATACGGCTCAATTCCCTTCTGGAGTATATGTGCTACAGATACTTCAGAACAACCAACTCCTATACTCCAACAAGGTTCTCAAACGCTGATTGTTATAAAACTTTACCATCACCATTTACATTCCAAGTATGCCCTATTTTCGTGCATTTCGGGCGCTGGAGGTTTAGTCGGAGTAAAGTCGGACTTTACTCGGAGTAAACCCCCATTTTACTCCGTGTAAAGTTCCGCTTTACACAGCACTTTGCCAGAGAAGCGATTTCTACGAAAAATAATGTAATAGAAATTCTGCAGACGGGACTATCCGTAAGAGGGCGGCTATGACAATTATGACAGATGACAATTGTATGATGAGCACAAACAGCCGTCCAAGGGATAACAGAGGAGTAGAATCGTATGAATTAAACTCATTATTATATATAATATAAATATTATATAAATAATGGAAATAGTATCAAGTTTATCGATGCAAATATATATCCGCAAAATATGACGTTGTCATTTGTCATAATTGTCATCAGCACTTTAGACAACATAACGAAAAAGCCCCGTCGTCTCGGTGGACGGCGGGGCCTCGCATCTAACTTCAATTATTATGCATGAATCAAAATTAAAGCCTTAATTGATTCGGACGACTATTAATAGCCGGGGTTCTGCCAAGCCTTCTTCTCGGCATCTGTCAGGTTCGTACCATCCTCGTGCTGCAGAGTATCGATGAACTTCTGAGGGATAGGACGATACATGTGACGATCCTGTACGTTAGGAGCAGCCTCGGGGTTGAAAGCCTTGGCGCGCTTTACCAGCAGACCAGTACGAGCCAGCTCGTCCCAACGGTTCCACTCACCCAGCAACTCACGTGTACGCTCGTTCATGATGAAGTTCAGCATACGATCGTAGTCACCTGATGCACCAATGGTCTTCAAAATCTCCTCATCCTCAGCAGGAAGCTGGGTGTAGTTCTTAATCTGAAGGTCAGAAGCATCGGTTGTTTCATCAATACCTGTAGAGAGGTAATAGGTATTCTTGTGGGTGAGTGAAGCATAGTAAGCCTCGATGTTATTGAGGATCTTACCACTGAAGTCCTTGTTCTTCTTCACTGACTGGGAATTAGCGGTAGAGTTATCCTTATCACCACCATCAGCCTTCAAGAATGCCATAGAACCATCGGTGTAGTAAGAACGATCCTCGCCCTTCTTCCACTGACCACGAGCACGGAGCACGTTGATAGTGGCGATAGCACCCTGATAGTCAGCCTGACGAACCTGGCACTCAGCCTTTACGAGATAAGTCTCACCTGTACGAGCCATGATCACATCACGGTGAGCATCACCCTTCTCAGCAGTACGTGTACCATCGGCAGTCTTGTTGATACCGCAGAATACGTTAGAGGTGGCAGTATTACCGCTTACACCATAGTTATACATAACATACTCGCCCTTCAAGAATGCAGGGAATGCATTGGGCACCCACTTGCCAGTAAGAGGATTCACGAAGCTGTGAGCAACGCCACCACGTCCGAAAGTACCATAATTGGCCTCGAGGTCACGCTTGTCATTCTTGTTGTTGAGGATGAAGATGATACCTTCATCACCAATGTTAGGCATCTGCTCTGCCTTGATTCCATTGTCGGCAACAGCCTTTTCTGGAGTAGCAGCAGCATGGTTCAGACCATAGACAGTCTTAAAGGTCTTCCACATACGAGCATCGTTTACGTTGTCGAATACAGAGTAGGTGTACTCCGTAGGACGGCAGCGCTGGAAGTCCATACCACCGATATACTGACCACGCTGAACCCAACCACCTGAGAAGTTAGAGAACTGGGGGTCGAAGTAGTTGTAAGTACGGTTTCCGAAACGACCTTGAGTACTCTTGTCCTCATTGTGCTCGGCAGCCATCAGAATCTCAGAGAGACCTTCGTTCTTGCAGTCTACACCTGTCCACTTGGCATACAGATCCCAGTAGTCAGATGCCAGCGGACAAGCCTGAATCACCTCATCGCAAAGAGAGATGGCACGGCTGAGGTCGGCATTCTTGTCATACTTGCTAGCCCAAGAGGCGCAACGCTCCGACTGACGATACAGCAGGGCCTTAGCCAGGAAGTGAGCAGCTGTATAACGTGTCCAAGTACCATTACCACGCCACTTGTCCTTCGGCAGCATGTTATAAGCCTGCTCGAGGTCGGAGATGATCTGTGAAAGCACCTCATCCTCGGTAGCACGGGTATAATTCTTCTTGACAGTTCCATCAGCGGGATCGAGCTGGAGTACAACACCACCATACTGGCAGAACAGACGGTAGTAGTTATAGCCACGCAGGAAGTAAGCTTCGCCGAGGGCCTTGTTGCGGCTATCCTCGTTCTGTACTTTGGCAGCCTTTGAAATTACGAGGTTAGCGGTAGAAATACCATAGTACATCTCATCCCAAAGGGCTGACACTGCGGGGCAGTTCTTGTTAGCTGCGCCGAGAGCAGGTGTACAGTCGAGCGGGTTCAGACGGCTATCGTAAGTATTCCAGGGTTCAGAGGTAAGGTCGGCACCATTGGTGAACTCATCGCAACCATAGATGGTAATACCGTAAGCCCACTCATAACCGAAGTGCCAGCGGAGGTTTGCATAAAGACCGGCAGCCATCTGGAGGGCACCTGTCTCATCCTCAAGCAGTGCATCTGTATAAAGGTGGCCTGCATCTTCCTTCAGGAAGTCTTCGCCACAAGAGGTCGTACCCAGCAAAGCAAGCATCGACAGCGCACCGCAAACTAATGTTTTACTGATATATCTCATAATATATATTCCTTATTTAATTAATTAAATACTCAACTTGCTTAGAAATCAACTTGGAGACCAACTGTGAAGCCACGATTGTAGAACGTAGCACCAGTGTCGAGGTCCATAAAGTCGACTGAAGAGTAAAGCATACCGAGGTTCTTACCCTGCACATAGAGCTTGGCATTGCTCAAGCCAATACCCAGCTTGCCAAGCATCTTCTTGTCGAAGTTGTATGCCAGAGAGAGGTTACGAATCTTGATGAACGAAGCATCCTTGAAACCGAGCAGACCAGCATAGGGATCGCCACCAGCCTGGCTGTAGATAGGCTTCTGCCAATCAGCACCTGTGTTGTCAGGACGCCAGTAGCTGATTTCACGCTGCTGATACATACCGAGCTGACCCTCACCACCAGTGCTGATCATATACTTGAAGCGGCCCATCAACTCGAGGTTAAGCTCAAGTCCCTTCCATGTGATGGTGTTCGTCCATCCTCCAGTGAGGCGAGGATTCTTGTTACCCAGGATGACACGATCGGCGGCATCAATCTTATAGTCGCCATTCTGGTCGACGGGCTTAACCATACCGGCAGAGAACTTAGCACCGTTTTCATTGAACTTAGCCATCTCTGCAGCATCGCTCTCCTGCCACAGACCATCAACCTCGTAGCCATAGTGAACAGCGATTGACTCGCCAATGAACCACGCATTGTTGATATCATCCTCCTTACCATTAGCCAACTCTACGATCTCATCCTTCTGCAGAGCAAAATTAAGATTAGAAGTCCACATAAAGTCCTTCGTCATCACAGGGATTGTGTTCAGAGTTACCTCGATACCCTTGTTCTTAGTCTTACCTACATTAGCCATCATAGAGGGATATCCTGAAAGTGAGGGCACACTCATTGCGAGCAACAGATCATTTGTCTTTGACATGTACATATCGATGGTACCACCGATGCGGCCCTTCAGGAAACTGAAGTCGATACCGAAGTTCCACTGAGTGGTCTTCTCCCAACCGAGTTTCTTATTAGGCATCGCGTTTGAACCGCTTGAATAGTAAGGCTCGTTGGTAACGAGAATCTGAGAGTTACCAGTGCTGAACGGCATCCAGTAAGAACTGATGACGCCAAGGGTTCCGTAAGGCGAAACGGCAGAATTACCAGTAACACCCACACCAAGACGAAGCTTCAACTGATCGAGCCATGTAACATCTCTCAGCCAACTCTCCTGCTCCATGCGCCAACCTAAGGCCATTGAGGGGAAGAAATCCCACTTATTGCCTTCAGCGAGTACAGATGAACCATCCCAACGGGCTGAAGCAGTGAGGAGGTAACGATCCTTGAATGAGTAGTTGATACGAGCCATGTAAGAGCTCAGAGCGCTCTCAGAAAGACCAGTACCAATGCCTACACCATACTTGGTATCGGTGATATCAACAGCACCCATATTGTTCCAGAGGAATGAAGGGATGGGCACATTCGACTCACTCATTGAACTGCTCTCGTTGTTAATCTTAGAGGCACTCTGCAACAGGGTGATGCCGAAGGTGTGATCCTTAATGCTCTTGTTATAGAGCAGCATGTTATCGAGAGTCCAAGCAAAGTGGCGCTCATCGCTACGGCTGGCGGTGTTGTTACCACCTGCACGGCTAATAGAGCTGGCATCCAGGAAGTTACCACGACGATAGTAACGGAAGTCGGGACCAAACTGAGTCTTCCACTGCAAGCCCATCAGAGGCTCCCAAATCTGACCAAAGTCGATCTGAGCGTAGAAGCTACCGAGGGCACGGAAAGTCTCACGATCGTCCTTTGACTTCTTCCACTCATCAATAATAGAATAGGTATTGGTTGTAGATCCACCGGGCTGGGTGATGATCTCGCCATTCTCATCATAAGGAAGTGTATAGCGCAGAATGCTCTTTGCAGCGCTGTAAAGCTCCTTGGCACCTGTAGATGTGCCGTAAGGTACAGAATAACCATACTTCTGAAGGCCATAAGAAGCATTGATAGAACCACCAGCCTTAAACCACTTGGTGCCATTGATATCGGCAGAAGCAGAGAAGTTATAACGCTCGTAGCTCTGACCCTTCTGCGTACCTTTATTATTAAGGTAGCCGAAAGAGACATAGCCTGCCAAATTCTTTGAACCACCACGTACACTAATATTATGCTCCTGAGTAACACCGGTCTGGGTTACGAAGTCGGTCCAGTCAGTATCGGTAACCTTTGAACCATCCCATGAGCCACCGGCCCAACCCTTCATCACGTTGTCGAGAGCGGTCTGGTCGCCTGCGAAGAAGGCCTTATCCTGCTCCTGTGTAGGCTGATCGCCAGGAGTATACTTATCGGGGGCTGAGTTGTAGTAAGCCCAACGACGCCATGTGATATAATCGCTGGCCTTCATAGCGGGACTCTTGTCGACAATCTTCTCGAAAGTCATAGAACCGCTATAGCTGAGCTGCATCTTACCCTCCTGACCATGTTTGGTGGTAATCAGTACAACACCATTGGCACCACGGCTACCGTAAATAGCGGTAGATGAGGCATCCTTCAAAATGTCGACTGCCTCAATGTCACGAGGATTCAAGCTCTCAATGCCACCAGACTGAAGGGGCACACCATCAACCACATAAAGGGGATTCGTATCTGCACCTTTACCACCTCCCATAGAGCGCTGACCACGGATCATAATACTACCAATAGTACCTGGGCGCTCGCTGGTAGTAATATCCACACCGGCAGCCTTACCCTGCAGAGCCTCAAAAGCGTTGCTTACGGGCTTCGTGTTCAGTTCCTTCTCACCTACACGGGTAAGAGCACCTGTTACGTCACTCTTACGCTGAACACCATAACCTACTACCACCACCTCGTCGAGCAGCTGCTTGTCTTCCTCGAGGGTGACATTGATCTGACCCTTGCCAGCGGCGGCAATCGTCTGTGTGCGATAGCCTACATAGCTGATCACCACACTACCTTTCTCAGGAACATTCTGAAGCACGAAGTTACCTTCAAGATCGGTAACCGTACCTGTAGTTGTTCCCTTTACCATGACACTGGCACCGATGATAGCCTCACCAGCAGCGTCAACCAC
>JAEEGJ010004557.1_pt1 | contig 46462 bp, 35 predicted proteins | sample 8958761 | NCBI WGS metagenome assembly JAEEGJ01 (sample SAMN16246546, study PRJNA631951) | gut metagenome | biome: gut microbiome; feature: rumen; material: RS-attached | host: Bos | place: Iran: Karaj | collected 2018-10
GTTTTTAAGCCTTTTTACCCATATGGGATTTTCACTGTCGAATATTTCTTTCTGCTCAGGCGTTAGTTTATTAGGATAGTCATTCATAAGATCAAATACGGTCTCTTTATCGAATGAAAACTTATGCTCAGAACCGGTCTCTTTAAGCCACCATACGGTATCGCTTTTTTTCTTTTTGTAGAAATAGCGGTCACCGCCGGAAGTAAACATTCTTTCCTGGTCTTCACGCGCGATCCTTTCACGTTCAAGGGCTTCTTCCTTCTTGCGCCTTTCCCTGTCGATGGCCATCTTTTCAAAAAATAAAGCTTCTTTTTCTTCAAGAGCATAATAAGTATCGATGTAGTCATATGCAGATCCTATATGGTATTCTTCAGCCTCAACAAGATAGTATTCACCAAGTGCGTTTTTGTAAACGGACCTTGTTTTCCTGTTATAACCTTCATCAACGTCAATGCAGAACTGAAACTCTATCTTTCCGTTTGTAGAATCAACTTTCTTCATATACATTTCCTCATATGCGACATCCCCTAAGATAATTTAATCAGAAATAATATCTATTTTCAATGCCGTTATCCAAGATCGATCGATATACCCTTATCATGATCGGTATTTGGATCCCTTGCTGATAAGAAAGTACTTACATCCTTTGAAACATTTCTTATCTGTTCTAATTCAGACAGGTCACGGTGGTAGGATTCAAGATATGAATCCTTTAAATTTATAAGCCTGTTAAGCTTATCAAGACTGTCAGCGTATCTTACTGAAGGATCCACCTTCATATCACTTAGGAAGACACAGGATGCTTCAAACAGCTTTATCTCTTTTTGATGAGCTTTTTTAAATGCCTGATCCTTGCCTGATCTTAAGTAAGATGCATAAATATCGTTAAGCATTTCCTTTCTTTTTAAATGCTCACATATGCTCTGTAGACGATCGATCTTAATCTCGATCTCATGTATCTTCTCATGCATCTCTTTAACAGATGAGGTCAGGTCATCACGGACTGCTTCTAAATGTTCATAAGATGTGATGGAGTGCTCATTTAAATAGACATAAGCATCGGTCAGACGTTTGACTGCAGAAGGAGAAACATTTAAGTTATCTTTAAGCTGCTTAAGTTTTTCATTAAGATCATATAAGATACCTTTTGCATGGGATGTATCACTAAGCGCAGATCCCATACGTGATATAAGTGCATCACAGGAATAGTCCCTGCCGAGCTTTTCCTGTTTTGTATAAAGACTGTCTGTATCCCTTTTGTATGAATAGGAAGGATAGTTTCCCTTTATTTCATACCCCTCATCCTTAAGCTTTGAGAGAAGTTCATCAAGATCTGATACTTCCGGCAGGAGTTTATCTATCGTATCTTTTAAGATCTTCCTGTGGGAAGGCTTTGGAGCATACGGGTTTTTATGGCTCCGACCGAAGAATTCATGATCGGATCCCACATCAAGACCGTACTTTGCACATATCCTGTCGCTTATTTCCCATAAACGATCCACCATATCGTATTCATGCCTGAATTTGGTATGATCCGTGAATGATACATTGTTGAACACGGCATGGTTATGGATATGATCCTTGTCAACATGAGTTGCGAGCACAAACTCATGAGAGAAGTTTGTATACTCCAAAACAAGCTGTCTTCCTATCTCATGAGCTGTTATCGGATCGATCGAACCGGCAGCAAAGGACTGTATCAAATGGAGTGCCTTTATGCAGCCGATCTCAGTTCCTGCTTCAGCGGTAAGAGCAAATTCCAGGTCGGCTGTATGAACACCGCAGTTGTATGATGATATATATAAACCGCCTTCGGTCTTTGCCGGATCCGTTATGTACTTTATGGTCCTTAACACCGATTTCCTGATATAAGTGATCTTTGAGTATACCATACCTTCTCCATCAGAGCCTTTACTTCATCAATGCTGTCTTCTGAGAGTCCGTTCTCACATTCCGCCGCATGTGCGATCTTAGCTATCGAGGAAGCGATCTCATTTATCGCCAATGTCAGCTCTTTTAATTCATCTGAATCATCTATGGAAACAATGAATCCGCAAAGAGCCATTCTGCGGATATATTCGGAGAAACTGTCAAGATGACAGATCTCCATGCGCTTCCTTATAGAGTCGTATTCCTTCTTTGACATTCTGAACGTTCTCTGCATCGTTTTGGGAATATCTGTTTTGTAAGCCATGGCATCTTCTCCTTTCAAACAAAAAAAACATCAAAGGCGATGTCTCATGATATGAATATAGCACAGGCAGAGGGTCTTAAAAATGCGTCATGCCTTCTTTATGAATCTGAAATATAAATAAGATACTTTACAAAATAATAAAATAACATTTCTTGTTTTACAATATTGACAAATACGACAAAGAGTAGTATCTTATTGTTGTAGAAGTAAAAACGGAGGAGACCATGATAATCCTGGATGAACTTGAAAAACGTGTAACGGCACTGAATGATAAAAAGGAAGAGAATGAATCTGTCTGGCAGGAATCATGCGATCTTTTGGATGAGCTGGAATCAGACATTTCCTATGTAAGAGAAGAATACTTCCGAGTAAGCAGCCTTGCTGCAAATGATAAGAGCGAGCTTAAGAACTTTGAAGATATACAGAGCATGCTGCTTTCACTTAACGATCTAAAGCTAAGAGTGATCGATCTTCAAAACAATCTTACTCCCTTTGACAAGTGCTTATGCCTTAAGAATATCAGAACTCTCTTAAAGAAGAGCGATATAAAGATAGGCCAGATAGAGAACAGGGCACATGTAAGACCGGGATATCTCTCTATCCTTGAAAAGGAATCAAGCACATCCGAACCGAGCATAAGATTTCTTGCAACGGCTGCAAAGATGCTTAAAGTATCTTTGGATGATCTTATCTATACCAGATTTGAAGAGCTTTCAGAAGATGAACAGATGATAAATGATTTTTTGACCGATGTGCTGGATGATACCTTAAATAAGAAGATAAGCTGGGAAACGTTTGATAATAAAACCTCACAGGTATGCAGCAGGCTTTTAAGCTTCAATACCTCAAAGAATATATATGAACTGTCATCCGGGTTTTATCCGGGTGTGCAGATAACACTGGGTAAGGATTCATATCATGCAACGCTTCCCAATACTGGAGCCAAGCTGTATATATTCGACTGCAGAGTAAATGATAAGGATGACGATAACTTCTTTGAGATATATCTGGGTGACGGCAATAAGGCAGATGCACTTTTAACAACCCTTAACACAAAGCCCCAGATAACAGCCCTGACAGATAAGATAGTAAAGGCTGCAGGCAAAGCCGATGCAGGATTAAAGATCAGTGATGAAACAAAAGGACTGATCCTAAAATACAGATCCATGAAGAAGGAGGAGAATTATGAAACCTAAGGATCCGAAAGAAACAGAGATACGCACTCCCAATGAGAATATCCTTATCTGTACCGTGATAGACGGCAAAGACGGTTCAAGAGAGATAATCTCAAGAAGAGGAAAGCTTGAAGACCGCATGAAGGTCGATGAATTCTTAAAAAAGGTATATTCCTGAAACAAACAAACGAGTTGGCCAAAGCCATCCGAAAAAAGGAGAAGAAAATTGAATAAGATCTTGGACGAGCTGGTCCGAAATACGAGACAAAGCCGGAGATAGGATATGAAATAAATATTCTGTTTCCGGTTTTTTTATTTGAAATCTGTATCTGAGAAAGGAGATAAAAGATGGTAAAGCAGTTAAACTTTAAACTTGATACACATAAACTCATAAACATGTCAGACAGTGAGCTTCTTATGGAGGTCTCAAGGTATACGAGGCAGTATCTGAGGGAATATAACATAAGAATAAAGCTTTTAAGAGAAAGCCTTAAGTGCTGCGGTGAAGCCTATGCCAGGACCAATATTGAACAGACAAGGCTCTCTAAGAGGGGGGATCACTCGGATATAACGCATGACAAGGCAGTAAGGCTCATGGACTGTGAGATACTGTGTGATGAAGATGCAACGATCGAAGAGGTAAACATGATAGATGTGCTTGATTATCCCGATGAGATAAAGCTGCTCATAGCCTTAAAGAAGGGGTTGATCCTCTACAACATGGCTCTCATCCTCTTTCCCGATGATGTAAGAGAAGTCGTAGAGTTAAGATTAAAGGGTCATACCATCGAACAGATAGCCGAAGAGATCGACAGGGGAGAGACATATGTCAACGATCGTTTTGCGATAGTTAAAAAAGAGATGGAAAGGAAGGCAAAAGAGCTGGCAGCATATATGGAATTCACTGCCTGAAGGCTGATTGACCTAAAAAGTCAAAATGGCATATTTGAGGTATTTTTGCAAAAAAGCATTCATGCACAAAACAAACACATCTGTCAAAAACATCAGCAAACCGCCATTTAAAGCTGATCATCAATAATGACACAACTGTCATTAAAAACGCATCCATAAAGAAGACATCAAGTGTTTTTATAAATCCTAAACGTGCTAAAATGTGTACTGTAAGAAACTGTGAAGAGACCTGCAAAAAGGTCTCTTTTTTAATCAAAGGAAGGAGGAAGGAGGATGGATGAAGAGTTAACAGACTTCATGATCGAGCATGACTGTGAGTACTGTCTGTACTTTTTAAAGGCCTGCAGGGCGATCGACAGATGCGTATTTGATCATCTGCCGCCCGAATGGCCGGATGAGGATATAGAGATGTTTTTTGTATGACGGAGGTAAAAGATGGAACATGATGTAAATATGAAGGTCACCTGCATAGCGATAAGATCGGCTCAGGAAGCCGGAAAGGTCTTCTTTAAGGCTTTAATGAGATTCAGCCTGGCGATGGATCATACGGTTAAAGACAGTAAAAACACATCCGCACTTAAAAAAAGCATGGTAAAGATAAAGGATCTGAGAGCTGACGGTTCAAAGACAGAGATCATCGATACAAACAGGGAGGGACTTAAGGATTTTAGAAGATATGCGAGAGCTCACGGAGTAGCCTACGCTGTTGAAAAGGACAATTCCACCTTTCCGCCTCAGTATTACATCTTCTTTAAGGCAAAGGATGATTCTCATATAAGAAAAGCCATATCTGACTATGTGACCGACAAGGAGAAAACCAAAAATATGAAGGACTCATTGAATGACAGACTTATGACAGCAAGAGCTAAAGTCAAAAAGACATCAAAGATAAGAAGAATGAACCAGGTAAGGTAGGATATAAACAAATAGATTGTTGGATATTCTTTTGGTATAGAATGACAAACGAAAATGCGTGAAAGCCTTGATAATACTGGATAAAACGCATAACAAATGTTATAATTTGTCAACATAGAAAGATTATCTTGCAGGAGAGGTTATTGGTACTATGTTCAGGGAAATGAGGCGTTTTAAGCAACAGATTTCGGATGAGGAATGTATAGAAATACTTAAGAACGAGCCGAGAGGCGTGTTGTCTGTACTAGGCGATGATGGATACCCATATGGTGTTCCGTTGGATCATTGGTATTCGGAGAGTGATGGAAAGCTATACTTTCATTGTGCAAAGGAAGGTCATAAGCTTGATGCAATTTCAAAGTGCGATAAAGTCAGTTATTGCGTTATGGATAAGGGCTATCGAAAAGAAGGCGAGTGGGCACTCAACATTCGTAGCGTAATTGCATTTGGACGGATCCATGAGGTTACGGATGATGAAAAGAGGAAAGAAATCTGCACTTGTCTATGTCGGAAGTTCACCGATGATGAGGCATATCTTGAAAAGGAAATGAAAAATGCCTTCCCCCGTGTATGCTGTCTGGAACTGGCCATAGAGCATATGACAGGGAAGCTTGTGAACGAGGCGTAGTGATTTTATATTCCAGTTTTATCGACTAAGGGCAATGGAAAATAGTGAAATTTAATGGGATTTTCAAGGGTGTTCTGCTGAAATATCATCGAGGTGAATTAAGATGATTAAAGTGGTTCTGACAAATGAGATATTAAAATATATAAAAGGATTTGTGAAATATGGATGACAGATCGTTTGATTCAAAAAGAATAGCCCTTGGGTATGTTAAAAGACCATGGCTTCACAAGTCTGTCATAGAGCAGTTAAAGGCAGACTGTGATCTTGATGATGATCACAGGTTCAAAAATGGTCTTGATGTAGGATGCGGCGCCGGACTCTCAACAAAAGCATTGAAACTTATATGTGATAAAGTCACCGGTACTGATATTGCGGATTCCATGATCGAGGTCTGCAGGGAATTATATGGTGAGGATACAAAGTATTCTTTTTATGTTGCAAAGGCGGAAGAAACAAAAACTCCGGATGAAAAGTATGACATTGTAACGGCTGCAGGATGCATCAACTGGGTTGATGAAAAGAGATTTATGTCAAACATGGCAGATGTTGTGACTAACAGAGGACTGATAGTGATCTACGATTTTGGTATCACTGACAGAATGATAGATAACACCGATTACACAAAATGGTATCAGAAGGAATACCTTATAAGATTTCCCAAACCCTACAGGAAAGAAAACAAATGGACGCAGAATGATCTGCCAAAAGGATTCATCATGGAAAAGCAGACAGATTATGAGATGAAATATGCTTTTAATCTTGAGAATTTTGTTGATTTTATGATGATCCAGTCAAATGTCAATACGCAGATAGAGAGTGGAAACATTACAGCTGATGATGCCAAAGCCTGGATGCTCAGATCACTGACACCGATTTTTGGAGACAGAGAAAAGAAGCTTGTATTTTATGGATACAGCTGGTATATAAGGTTAATGCATTGCTAATCTAGGCCGAGTGTGTAAGCATACAAAAAGAGGATATTCAATATATCATACTTAACGGGTAGAACCACACAGGGGAGGGAAAGATATGAAAAAGATAGGACTTGTAGGCGGTACCGGGCCTGAATCCACCGCGATGTATTATAAGGAGCTTAACAGCAGGATAGATACACTGACTAGCGGTAAGGCGATGCCTGATATCTCTGTAGAGAGCGTCAACTTTAGAAGAGCCTGGGATCTTGTTTCAAACGAAAAGTATGATGAACTTGCAGACTACCTTTGTGAGAAGGTTGACTGTCTTAAGAAAACCGGGTGTGAAGTTATAGCGCTTACCGCTGTTACCATGCACATGGTGTATGAAAAGATTGAAGAGAAAACAGGTGTTAAACTTGTGAGCATACCGGAAGCCGTAGCAGAAGATATCGTAAACAAAGGTATAACAAAAGTAGGTATTCTGGGTACCGTATTTACCATGGAACAGGACTACATGAAAAAGGACCTTTTAAAAAGAAACGTCGAGGTCTTTGTTCCTGACGATAAGGAAAGAGAACTGATCGGAAAAAGGATATTCGAAGAACTTGAAAACGGTATCGTTAAAAAAGAGACCGAGAAGGAACTCATCGATATCATAAACAGGATGAAAACCGAGAACGGTATCGAGGGAGTAATATTAGGATGTACCGAGCTTCCCCTGATACTTAATGAAGACAACTGCCCTGTCATGTGCTTTGACAGTGTAAAGATCCACCTGGACAGACTGATAAGACTTGCCATGGAATAAAGGGCGGTACGGATATGGAACACAAAAGAGAAAATGTTGAGCTTACAGTCCTTTGTCTTATTCAGGACGGTAACAGAGTTCTTTTGCAAAACAGGGTTAAACCTGACTGGAGAGGATATACATTTCCGGGAGGTCATGTCGAAGAAGGAGAATCCTTTGTAGATGCAGTCATAAGGGAGATGAAGGAAGAAACAGGCCTTACGGTCATAAGTCCCAAAATGGTAGGTATCAAACAGTTTCCCATAGAAAACGGAAGATATATAGTTCTTCTTTTTAAAGCAGACAGGTTTACGGGAGAAGTCGTATCCTCCGATGAGGGAGAAATGGAATGGGTAGAGACTGACAGACTTGATGAGGTCAATACCGTCGAGGATTTTCATGATCTTTTAAAAGTCATAAACGATCCCGATCTTACAGAATTCCAGTATGTGATAGAGGATGATAAGTGGATCACGATCCTCAAATAAAACCCTATGAGAGGAAAAGCATGAATATATACGTTGATTTTGACGACTGCCTGTGTGAGACCGCAAGGTACTTTTCGATTCTGATAAAAGATATGTTTGATCTTGACATACCGTATGAGAAGATAAGATATTTTGATCTTAAAAGATCATTTTCGCTTTCGGATAAGCAGTATGATGAGATGATGATAAGAGGTCATGAACCGGAGGTTCTCCTTTCCTATGAAGAGACAGCTAATGCGTCAAAGACGCTGAACGATCTGATGGATGAGGGTCATGATGTATCGGTCATAACAGGACGTCCATACAGTGCATATGAGCCGTCAAGAGAATGGCTTGACAGTCACGGACTTAAAAGAGCAGAGCTGTACTGCCTTAACAAATACGGAAGGGATACCTTTATTAAGAACAGTGAGTACAGCCTTGAGATAGATGATTATAAAAAGATGCATTTTGATATAGCCATAGAGGATTCCCCGGCAGCTTTCGGTTTCTTTGATCATATGCCGGATCTTAAGGTAATGGTATTTGACCGTCCCTGGAACAGAGAGGTTAAATTCCCAAACGACAACTACTTTCGTTTCCATGACTGGGACAGCATAAGAGAAGCTATATGCCTAAAGGAGAAGCTATGAAGATAGAACATGTGGCAATGTATGTAAATGACCTTAAAGCTGCCAGAGATTTCTTTATAAGATATCTGGGGGCTGAATCTAATGACGGATATCATAATGAGAATACGGGTTTCAGATCGTATTTCCTTTCGTTTGAAGACGGTGCGAGACTTGAGATAATGGAAAGACCCGATATATCCGATATGGGAAAAAAGACCGAAAGAACAGGATTCAACCATCTTGCCTTCAGTGCGGGAAGCATTGAAAAAGTTGATGAGCTAACAAAAAGGCTGAAGGAAGACGGGTATGAGGTTATGAGCGGACCCCGCTATACGGGAGACGGCTACTATGAGAGCTGTATCGCGGGGATAGAAGGAAATCTTATCGAGATAACGGTATAAACAGGATCGGTGATCTATGGCAGCAGAAAGAAGATCAACAATTGAAAAGGTACTTGCGTTTCTTGAAAACAGCAGGGGAGGATTTGTTTCGGGTGCGGATATGGCTTCAAGTATCGGCATCTCGAGAAATGCTGTCTGGAAGGCCGTAAACGAACTTAAGCAAAAGGGTTATGAGATAGAGAGTATCACCAACAAAGGATACAGGCTTTCCGATAAGACCGATATAATATCACCCCAGGGTATAAGAGCATATCTTGATAAAGAGTCGGCAGATGTATGCGGTGACATTATCGTATATGAGAGCATTGATTCGACAAACGATAAAGCCAAGGAGCTTGCGTTTAAGGGTGCAAAGCACTCCACATGTGTAGTTGCCGCAAGACAGAACGGAGGAAGAGGAAGAAAGGATCATCTGTTCTTTTCACCCGAGGGCGGCATATATATGAGTGTCATTCTAAAACCCGACAGGATGTCTTTTACGGACAGTGATATAATAACGGCCCATGTGGGAAGCTGCGTATGCAATGCGATAGAAAGCCTTACGGGGATAAGCGTTACCATAAAGGGGATAAACGATCTTTATATAAAAGATAAAAAGATATGCGGGATATTAATAGAAGCCGGAAGCGAGTTTGACAGCAATACCCTTCAGTGGATAGTGGCAGGCATAGGGATAAACTTTGATACCGATAAAAGGAAGTTTCCGAAAGAGCTTTCAAAAAAGGCGACAAGCCTGTTTGAACCGGGAAAGGCAACGATATCAAAGAACTGCCTTATCGCGAGGATACTTAAGAGTGTGTGTGAGACTGAGGATATCAGCAAAGAGAAAGTGCTTGAGGAATATAACAGAAGAAAATAAAGATATAAAGGATTGTCACCCAATTTAAAAATATGGTTGACAATCCTTTTTTATTCTGATAGACTCAATAAGGTTTTCGGAGGGAATCGGTTTGAGACTGAGAGCGCATCATCTTCTCTGCATACAGCTTTTTGACGGTCACGGCTATGATGAGAGGTTCACATCACATATGAAGGATGTGATAAAGGATCTTACAAATGAGACAAAGATCACGGTGATACAGGAATGCGATGATATATGCAGCCACTGTCCCAACAGGGAAGAGAACAGATGCAAAAGCTATAAAAAAGTACAAAACCTTGACAGAAATGTGATCAAAGCCACAGGTATCAGCCCTGAAAAAGAACTCTTTCCCAAAGAAGCATCAAGCCTTGTAAAAGAAAAGATCCTTAAGACAGGGATGTTTGATGATATATGCAGTGAATGCGAATGGTATGAGCTGTGTAAAAAGATAAAAGATGAAAGAAGAAAAGACAATGGATGGTAAGACAAAAACACTCGATCTGGTATATACAGCCATGGGGGTAGCCCTCATGTGCATATGCTCATGGATCAGCATACCCATGACGATACCCTTTACGCTGCAGACCTTTGCGGTCTTTGTGCTATTAATGCTGATCGGTCCCAAAAGAGGGATAATCGCTACCGTTGTATATGTCATTATGGGAGCTGTCGGTATACCGGTATTTTCCGGATTTACATCAGGCCCCGGAATACTGCTCGGAAATACGGGAGGGTATATAATAGGCTTTATCTTTATCGGCCTTATATATATGCTGGCAACAGGGATATTCGGAAATAAGATGATCGTTAAGATCATCTCACTCATAGCAGGCCTCATCGTATGCTATGCATTCGGAACGGCATGGTTTATGTATATATACCTTAGGGATACGGGAGAAGTAGGACTCATGACAGTCCTTTCCTGGTGCGTACTTCCCTACATAATACCCGATCTTGTAAAGCTTTTTCTGGCAGCAGTCATATCCGACAGGGTAGGAAGATATATCAAATAAAAATCAGGTCGCAAAAACAAAAGAAATCAATGAAACAGGTAAGACAACTAAAACGTTTTACCTGTTTTTTAGTTAATCGATTAACACGAAAAATGATCTTTTCATGCATTTCGTGCTCTAATTCGTGCATTTGGTGCACACTTTCACACAAAAAAGCACGGATATGGTATTATAATAAATTGGGTATAAGCCGGATAATCCCTTCTGGGATCAAAAATATAAAACCGTTAAGGAGTAAAGAAGGATGAAGAAGATCAGTATGAAGTTTATGTCAGGTTTCATCAGCATGATAATGATGATCAATCTGATAGCACCCGTAGGTGTCTATGCATCGGTTGAAACAGGCGATGAGACAGTCATCGAAGAAACAGCCGGTGAAGAGACTATCACACAGGAAGAAGACCTTGAAGAACAGCTGACCACAGCTTCAGGTGCAGAGACTGTAAAAGAAGAGGAAGAGACAAAAGAGGAAGAAACAGTCTCAGAAAGCGGTGAAGAAGAAAAGGTAAGTAAACCCTTTAACGAGAGTAAGACGATCGGCGATGTAACGATCACTGTTAAAGCAGAAGCCGGAGCATTCCCCGACGGTTCATACCTAACAGTAAAAGAGATAGCTTCAAATACAGACATGAGTTCAGATGATGAGACTCTTGCCGCTTCATACTCCTATGACATAACCATATATGATAAAGATGACAATGAAATAGAACCCGCTGAAGGAAAGAACGTATCGGTTTCATTCAGCATGGAAAGAATAGCCGATTCAAACCTTGATACAAACATCTACCACACATCCGATGACGGAACAGTTACGGAACTTGATATAACAACAAGCGGAGATACCGCAACGGCAACAACAGACAGCTTCTCTGTATACACAGTGGAGTTTACTTACGGTGAGCTCACATATGTGATGAACGGAGACAGTTCTATAAAGCTCAGCGATATCCTTAACAGCGTATCCCTTACAGGAGAAGCAACAAACGTAGAATGTTCAGACACATCACTCTTCAGTGCATCAAACAAGACAGGTGAATGGATAATAAGCTCACACAAGGCATTCTCAACCACAGAGTGGATGAAGGTGACGATAGAAGATATCGTATATGAGATAAAGGTAACAGATGCACAGACCGGCACCTGCGGTACCAATGTAACCTGGACACTTGATGGAGGTACTCTTACAATCAGCGGAACGGGAGATATGGCAAATTATACTTATACTACTCCATGGTATTTTCAAAGAGCCAGTATCACAACAGTGGTGATCTCTGATGGTGTAACGAGTATAGGTGATTGTGCATTTATCGATTGTACTGATTTAAGAAGCATAACCATCCCTTCTGGTGTAACGAGTATAGGAGAATCGGCATTCATGTGGTGTAGCAGTTTAAGCAGCATAACGATCCCTTCCAGTGTAACGAGTATAGGTGATTATGCATTTGATGGATGTAGCAGTTTAAGCAGCATAACGATCCCTTCTGGCGTAACGAGTATAGGAAATGATACATTTAATGGCTGTACAGGTTTAACCGGCATGATCATCCCTGACGGTGTAACGGTTATAGCGGAGTGTGCATTTAACGGATGCAGCAGTTTAAGAAGCATAACCATCCCAGACAGTGTAACGAGTATAGGGACTTATGCATTTGAAGGATGTATCAACTTAAGCAGCATAACGATCCCTTCTAGTGTAACGAGTATAGGTTTAGATGCTTTTTATAATATCGCTAGTACTACGGTTATATATTATGAAGGAACCGAGGATGAATTTAAGAATATAACTAACAATAGTCTTCCTTCCGCCACCATTAAATACAAATCTACAGGTGGAAACTGTGGTGCCAACGGAGATAATGTTAAATGGTCATATTATGATAATGGAACACTTATAATCAGTGGCACAGGTGCGATGAAGGATTATGCTGTTAAACAGGAAGAACCTTGGAGAGATAAAATAAACGATATCACAAATATAACCATATCAGATGGTGTAACGAACATAGGTGATAATGCATTTAATGATTTTAGCAAATTAAGCAGTATAACGATTCCAAACAGCGTAACAAATATAGGTGAATCTGCATTTGGTGGATGTAGCAATTTAGCAAGCATAACCATCCCCGATAGTGTAACGAGTATAGGTGATTGGGCATTTTATAACTGTAGCAGTTTAAGCAGCATAACCATCCCTGCCAGTGTAATGAGTATAGGAGAAGGTGTATTTGCCTACTGTAGCAGTTTGACCAGCATAACCTACTCTGGCAATATTATCAGTATGGGAAGGCGTGCTTATCTGGGATGCAGTAGTTTGAGCAGTATAACCCTTCAAGACGGTATAACGAGTATATGGGATAATGCATTTAATGGATGTAGATCTTTAACCAGCATAACAATCCCTAACAGTGTGACTAGTATAGGTGATGCTGCATTTAAGGACTGTAGCGGCCTGACCAGCATTAATATCCCGACCAGCGTAACGAGTATAGGTGATGCTGCATTTCAGGACTGTAGAGGTTTAACCAGTATAACGATCCCAAGCGGTGTAACGAGTATTAATGATCATATATTTCAAGACTGTAGCGGTTTAACCAGTATAACGCTTCCAAACAGTATAACGAGTATAGGTGAGGGTGCATTTTCTTACTGTAGCGGCTTAAGCAGCATAACGATCCCAAGCAGTGTAACGAGTATAGCGGAATTTGCATTTGCATACTGTAACGGTTTAACTAGCATAACGATCCCAAGCAGTGTAACGAGTATAGCAGAATTTGCATTTGCATACTGTAACGGTTTAACTAGCATAACGATCCCCGGCAATGTAACTAGTATTGGAGAATCGGCATTTACTTGCTGTGTCAACTTGAACAGTATAACGATACCTGTCAGCGTGAAAAGAATAGATGCGTATGCTTTTAGCGGTATCCCGGATGATGCGGTTATATATTATGAAGGTAACGATGTACAATTCAATGCTATCGAAGGCAAAGAGAATATTCCTAAAGCAAACCTTAAATACAAAATAGCCTATGGAGACTGCGGAGCAAACGGAAATAATGTCAAATGGACATTATGGGACAACGGAAAACTCGAGATCACCGGAACCGGTAAGATGAAAGATTACAGTGATGTTACCCCGGCTTTATCTGCTCCCTGGTATTCAAATAATGGTAAGATCACATCAGTGACCATATCAGATGGTGTGACAAGTATAGGTGATAATGCATTTAGGGATTGTGGCAACTTAAGCAGCGTAACGATACCCGCCAGCGTGACAAGCATAGGTGATAATGTATTTACAGGAGTCGGAACAAATACATCAGGTGTCACGATAAACTATGACGGAACAAAGGATAAGCTTAAAACGCTTGGTGACAACATCGGTATAGGAAGTAATGCAGTCGTTCAATATAATCCAATAAACATCACGATCAAGGCAAACGCTCAGACTGTGGCACTTGGTGGAGCCATATCCTCTACAACATCAGATGTGACAGTTACCGGAAGCCTTGCATCAGGTCACAGCCTGGAAGGGATCACACTTGATGCCGATACATCCAATGCGACCACAAACGGTAAGATAACACCTAAAGATGCAGTGATCAAAAATGGAACGAATGTTGTAGAAATAGAAGGAAACTATAACATTACTTACGTATCAGGAACACTTACAGTAAACAAGAAACCTCTTACCATCACAGCAGACAGTGACAGTAAGACCTATGACGGAACAGCATTAACAAAGAACAGTTATACAAACACAGCTCTTGCAACAGGGGATAATATCACATCAGTGACCATAACAGGAAGCCAGACAGTGTTTGGAACCAGTAACAACGTACCAAGTGCAGCAGTGATAAAAAATGCTGCAGGAGATGATGTAACATCAAACTATGACATAACCTACACAAACGGAACACTCAATGTCACAAAGAGAGATGTGACTGTAACAGTTTCAGATAAGACAGTGTCTTATAATAATGCTGAACAGACAGGAAATACATCTTACAGCTTTGCAAATGTAGCAGCGGGTGATACCGCAACGATCACATATACACCTGCAAAGGGAACAGATGCATCTGCTACTGCTTATGATAACGGTTCTTTTGCAGATGACTTTAAGGTCATGTCAGGAAGCACAGACGTGACATCAAGCTATAACCTTAAGACAAAGACAGTCGGCAAGCTTACGATAAACAGAGCAGCGATAACTCCGAAAGTCACGATAAGAGGATGGTTCATAGGACAGACAGCAGATACTCCCAGAGTGACAGGTAACGTCGGAAACGGTACAGTCACGATAGAGTATAAGAAGTCAACTGAAGCTGATGCCGCTTATACAGGAACTGTTCCGACAGCTGAAGGTACATATACAGTAAGGGCAACTATAGATGAGACAGCAAACAGCTTTGGTGCAACAGCAACAGCAGAGTTTAAGATAAGTACAAAACCTGTGGTCATCGACAATGATGAATCTGATAAGAAGAGCAGTGATGATAACAATGATGATACAACTCCTCCTGATACAGGATATGAGACCTTCATGAAAGATCTTAATGCTGCTGCAAAGAAGGGAACACCTCAGACATTAGTACTTAACTGGGGCAACTCATTATCATATGAGACGATGCAGATACTTAAGGACAACCCTCAGCTTACACTTATATTCAACTTTAAGTGGCAGGGAGTTGACTACAGCACGACCATAGGCGGAGGAAGAACAGTCTATGTTGACAAGAACACACCATGGTACGGTCCCGAATGCCTGATAGGCCGTTATGGTGCGACCAGAGGAAGGGTATATGTGGCAGGAAATACCGCAAGCAATCAGGGTAACGGTGTATATGTTGTCCAGAAAGGTGACAGTCTCTGGAAGATAGCAAACCGCAAACTCCATGTGAGTGTTGATTATCTTGTAAGAAGAAACAACATAGTTAACCGAAACAGGATAAGAACAGGACAGGTTATATATTATTGATAAAGAGATAAAAAGAATCCATGAAACAGGTAAGGCAAAACGCTTTACCTGTTTTTTGCGTTAATCGTTTAACTTCGATCAACAAATATCTTTTCCCTGCATTTCGTGCACGAATTTGTGCATTTGGTGCACACTTTCACACAGGATAATATAAATATGCTAGGATTTATATGGCAAAGTATCAGTCAGAATATCTTATAAAAAAACAGATACAGGGTTCATAGGAGCAAAGAAAATGAAAAAGATCGGTATGAAGTTTATCTCGGGTTTCATAAGCATGATAATGATGGTCAATCTCATCATGCCAATGGGTGTCTATGCATCGGTTGATGTCACAGATGAGACAGTCATCGAAGAAACAGTCGATGAAGAGACTATCACACAGGAGGAAGACCTCACAGAACAGCTGACAACAGCATCAGGTGCTGAGACTGTAGAAGATGAAAAGGAAACAGAAGAGGAAGAGACAGTCTCAGAAGATGTTAAAGAAGAAAAGATAAGCGAACCCTTTAACGAGAGTAAGACCATAGGTGATGTGACCATAACTGTTAAAGCAGAAGCCGGAGCATTCCCTGAAGGATCCTACCTTGAGGTAAAAGAGATAGCTTCAAATATAGACTTAAGCTCTGATGATGAGACTCTTGCCGCTTCATACTCCTATGACATAACCATATATGACAAAGATGACAACGAGATAGAACCGGCTGAAGGAAAGAACGTATCCGTTTCTTTCAGCATGGATAAGATAGCAGATTCAAATCTTGATACAAACATCTATCACACATCCGATGACGGAACAGTTACGGAACTTGATATAACAACAAGCGGAGATACCGCAACGGTTGCAACAGACAGCTTCTCTGTATATACAGTGGTGTTTACTTATGATGGGCTTACATATGCGATGAACGGAGACAGCACGATAAAAATCAGTGATATCCTAAACAGTGTAGGCCTTACGGGAGATGTTTCAAGTGTTGAATGTTCAGACACATCACTATTCAGTGCATCAGTTAAGAGCGGTGAATGGGTTTTAAGCTCACACAAGGCATTCTCAACCACAGAGTGGATGAAGGTATCGATAGAAGATGTTGTATATGAGATAAAGGTAATCGATATAAACGGCATAGTAGTTGCAAGCGGTACCTGCGGTGCAAATCTCACCTGGACACTTGATAATGAGGGGAAACTTACTATCAGCGGGACGGGAGCTATGGAGGATTATAATTCTTTTACCCAGGTTCCATGGTATGGTAACAGGTCCAGTATCAACTCTGCAATAATATCCAATGGTGTAACGAGTATAGGCAGTAATGCATTTATGGGTTTAGGCGCATTAAGCAGCATAACGATCCCGGGCAGTGTAACAAGTATAGGAGCTAGCGCATTTCATGGATGTACAAGCTTAAGCAGCATAACGATCCCTAATGGTGTAACGAAAATATTTGCCAGTACATTTCAGCAATGTACAGGTTTAAGCAGCATAACCATCCCGGACAGTGTAACGAGCATAGCGGATAGAGCATTTTCCGGATGTAGCAGTTTGAGCAGCATAACCATCCCGGGTAGTGTAACGGAAATAGGAGAGTATGCATTTCAGTACTGTACAGGTTTAAGCAGCATAACGATTCCAAACGGTGTAACGCGTGTAGCCAGCTATGCATTTGATGGATGCACAAGTTTAAGCAGCATAACCATTCCTAACAGTGTAACAAGTATAGGGAGTAGAGCATTTTATGGATGTGAAGTTTTAAGCAGCATAACCATCCCTAACAGTGTAACAAGTATAGAGGGTAGAGCATTTAATGGATGCATAGGTTTAAGCAGTATAATCATCCCGGCAAGTGTAACGAGTATAGGGGATAGCGCATTTTATGGATGCAGAGGTTTAAGCAGCGTAACCATAATGAACGGTGTGACGGGTATAGGTGGAAGTGCATTTTATGGATGTACAAGTTTAAGCAGCATAGACATCCCAAACAGTGTAACCAGTATAGGGAATAGTGCATTTGCGATATGTACAAGTTTAAGCAGTGTAACGATCTCTGATGGTGTAACAAGTATAGAGAATAATGCATTTAATGGATGTATAGGTTTAAGCAGCATAACCATTCCGGCAAGTGTAACCAGTATAGGTCTTAATGCTTTTCGAAATATCAAAAGTGATGCAACCATATATTATGATGGGGAACAGTCAACATGGAACAGCATGGTTACTAATGCAGGTGTTCCAAGTACCGCAACAGTTAAATGCCGAACAGACGGCGGAAACTGCGGAGCCAATGGCGATAATGTCAAATGGACATATTATGATGATGGAACTCTTGTTATCAGCGGAACGGGTGCTATGGCAAATTATACTAATGCTTCCCAAGCTCCATGGTTATCTCAAAGAGCCAATATCAAAAATGTGGTCATATCAGATGGTGTAACGAGTATAGGTAATAGGGCATTTGCATTTTGTATCGCTTTAACCAGCATAACGATCCCTGCCAGTGTAACGAGTATAGGGAATTCTGCATTTCGTAACTGTAGCAGTTTAAGCAGCATAACGATCCCAGCCAGTGTAACGAGTATAGGTGCTTATGCATTTGATTCTTGCACCAGTTTAGACAACATAACGATTCCAAACAGTGTAACGAGTATAGATGAGGGCGCATTTTATGGATGCAGCGGTTTAAGCAGCATAACCATCCCTTTCAGTGTAACGAGTATAGGAAATCAGGCATTTGTTGGATGTAGAAACTTAACCAGCATAACGATTCCTACCAGAGTAACGAGTATAGGTAATAGGGCATTTTATAACTGTGACAGTTTAACCAGCATAACGATCCCAAACAGTGTAACGAGTATAGGTTCAGATGCTTTTAATTATATCGCCAGTAATGCAGTTATAGATTTTGGCGGAACACAGGCACAGTGGGACAGTTTCGGGGTAACTCTTGCCACAACTGTTACTGTCAGATGTGCATTATTGGCAGCTGGAAACTGCGGAGCAAATGGTGATAATGTTAAATGGTTATTAAAAAACGACGGAACACTTGAGATCAGCGGAACAGGAGCAATGGCGGATTATAGCAGTTCGATAGATGTTCCTTGGTACCGTTACATAGACGGTATTTACAATGTAATCATATCAGACGGAGTAACGAATATAGGAAAAACTGCATTTTGTGAATGTACTAAACTAAGCAGCATAACGATCCCCAATAGTGTAACGAGTATAGGTAATGGTGCATTTTGGGAATGTAGAGTATTAAGTAGCATTTCAATTCCAAATAGTGTAACGAGTATAGGTAATAGTGCATTTAATGGCTGTATAGGTTTAAGCAGCATAACGATTCCAAATGGAGTAACGAGTATAGGTGCTAGTGCATTTAATTTCTGTGAAAGTTTGATCAATATAACCATCCCAGACAGTGTAACGAGCGTTGGGAAAGGCGCATTTGCAAGCTGTAGCAATTTAAGCAGCCTGACCATTCCTGCCAGTGTAACGAGTATAGGTAGTCATGCATTTGATAACTGTAGCAGTTTAAGTAGCATAACCATTCCTGCAAGTGTAACGAGTATAGGAGAGGGTGCATTTGAATATATGGGAAAAAATGCAACCGATCCCACGATAAACTTTGGCGGAACAAAGGCAAGATGGGATGCATTTGGTACCAATATAAAGGTTGGAAACAATGTAACAGTTAACTGCACTAAGTTTAATATCACGATAACAGCAAAAGATCAGAGCACAGTTGCAGGTACAGCTTTAGCAAGCGATGTTAATCAGGTAGAGATAACATCAGGATCCCTTGATACCGGACATACTCTTGAAGGCATAACACTTGTAGCTGATACATCAAATGTGACAACAAGCGGTGCCATAACTCCAAAGGATGCAGTTATCAAATCCGGAACCACTGCTATAAACGTAGCAGAAAACTACAACATTACTTACGTACCCGGAAAGCTCATAGTTACAAAGGGTACTCCTACGGTTACCGCTCCCACAGCAAAGACCGGCCTTGTCTATGACGGAACAGAACAGGAACTCCTTGCAACATTAGGCTCAACTACAGGAGGAACACTTAAGTACAGAGTCGGAGATACAGGTACGTTTACAACAGATAAACCCAAGGCTAAGAATGCGGGTGATTATAAGGTATATTACAAGGTTGACGGAGGCAATAACTATAACGATGATAATGGTGGCAGTTTCAATATCACCATTGGAACATTACCTCTTACTATCACGGCAGACAATGATACAAAGACCTATGACGGAACAGCCCTTATAAAGAACAGCTATACAAATACAGCTCTTGCAGCAGGTGATTCCATCACATCGGTAACAGTAACGGGAAGCCAGACAGTATACGGAACCAGTAACAACGTACCCAGCGGCGCAGTCATAAAGAATGCATCAAATACTGATGTTACGGCAAACTACAGCATAACCTACACAAACGGTACACTTGAGATCACAAAGAGAAATGTTACTGTTTATGTTGCAGATAGGTTCGTGGATTATAATGCTAACGAACAGAAAGGTTCTACAATTTATAACTTTACAAACATGGCAGCAGGAGACACTGCTACCATCACATATACTCCCGCTAAGGGAACGGATGCATCAGCCACGGCATACAATAACGGTTCATTTGCCGATGACTTTAAGGTGATGCGCGGCAGTACGGACGTAACGGCAAGCTATAACCTTACAACAAAGACAGAAGGAAAGCTAACCATAAACAAAGCTGCTATAAACCCTTCGGTAAGTATAGACGGCTGGACAGCAGGAAATGCAGCAAATGCTCCCACTGTTACAGGAAATACCGATAATGGTACAGTAACGATAGAATATAAGAAGTCAACAGATGCCGATACAGCTTATGCGGCAGCAGTTCCGACAACTGTAGGTACATATACGGTAAGAGCTACGATAGATGAGACAGCAAACTACCTTGGTGCAACGGCAACAGCTGAGTTTAAGATAAGCGCCAAACCCGTTGTAGTTACTGATGACGATTCCGATAAGAAGAATGATAATGAGGAAGGTTCATCAACCAACGAAGAAACAGGTTATGAAGCCTTCATGAAGGAATTAAGAGCTGCAGCAAAGAAGGGATCAGCTCAGACACTTGTCCTTAACTGGGGTAACTCATTATCATATGAGGCCATGCAGATACTCAAGGATAATCCTCAGCTTACACTTATATTTAACTTTAAGTGGCAGGGAGTTGACTACAGCACAACGATAGGCGGAGGAAGAACAGTCCATGCAGATAAGACCACTCCATGGTACGGTCCCGAATGCCTGATAGGCCGTTACGGAGCAACCAGAGGAAGGGTATATGTGTCAGGCAATACCGCAAGCAATCAGGGCAACGGTGTATATGTAGTACAGAGAGGTGACAGTCTCTGGAAGATAGCAAACCGTAAACTCCACGTGAGTGTTGATTATCTTGTTCAGAAAAACAACATAGTTAACAGAAACAGGATAAGAACAGGACAGGTTATATATTATTGATAAAGAGATAAATAAAGTATGAAACAGGTAAGGCAAAACGCTTTACCTGTTTTTTACGTTAATCGTTTAAATTCAATCAACAAATATCTTTTCCCTGCATTTCGTGCACGAATTTGCGCATTTCGTGCACAGTTTCACACAGGATAATATAAATATGCTAGGATTTATATGGCAAAGTATCAGTCAGAATATCTTATAAAAAAACAGATACAGGGTTCATAGGAGCAAAGAAAATGAAAAAGATCGGTATGAAGTTTATCTCGGGTTTCATAAGCATGATAATGATGGTCAATCTCATCATGCCTATGGGGGTCTATGCATCGGTTGATGTCACAGATGAGACAGTCATCGAAGAAACAGTTGATGAAGAGACTATCACACAGGAGGAAGACCTCACAGAACAGCTGACCACAGCTTCAGGTGCAGAGACTGCAAAAGAAGAGGAAGAGACAAAAGAAGAAGAGACAGTCTCGGAAACCGGTGAAGAAGAAAAGGTAAGTAAACCCTTTAACGAGAGCAAAACAATAGGTGATGTAACGATCACTGTTGAGGCAGAAGCCGGAGCATTCCCTGACGGTTCATACCTAACAGTAAAAGAGATAGCTTCAAATATAGACTTAAGTTCAGATGATGAGACTCTTGCCGCTTCATACTCCTATGACATAACCATATATGACAAAGATGACAATGAGATAGAACCCGCTGAAGGAAAGAACGTATCCGTTTCATTCAGCATGGATAAGATAGCAGATTCAAACCTTGATACAAACATCTATCACACATCCGATGACGGAACGGTGACAGAGCTTGATATAACAACAAGCGGAGATACCGCAACGGTAGCAACAGACAGCTTCTCTGTATATACAGTGGAGTTTACTTACGGTGAGCTCACATATGTGATGAACGGAGACAGCACAATAAAAATCAGTGATATCCTAAACAGTGTTGGCCTTACAGGAGTAGTTTCAAGTGTTGAATGCTCAGACACATCTCTTTTCAGTGCTTCAGATGAGAGCGGTGAATGGATCATAAGCTCACACAAGGCATTCTCAACAACAGAGTGGATGAAGGTAACGATAGAAGATATCGTATATGAGATAAAGGTAACAGATGCACAGACCGGCACCTGCGGTACCAATGTAACCTGGACACTTGATGGAGATACTCTTACAATCAGCGGAACCGGAGCTATGGCAGATTATACTACTACTTCCAATGCTCCCTGGTACTCTCAAAAAGACAGTATCACAACTGTGGTGATCTCAGATGGTGTAACGAGTATAGGAGATTATGCATTTGCTCAATGTAGCAGTTTAACCAGCATAACGATCCCTTCCAGTGTAACGAGTATAGGCAGAAATGCATTTGATGGATGTAGCAGTTTAAGCAGCATAACGATCCCCTCTGGTGTAACGAGTATAGGCAGAAATGCATTTGATGGATGTAGCAGTTTAAGCAGCATAACGATCCCAACCAGTGTAACGAGTATAGGTAGTAGTGCATTTGCTGGATGTAGCAGTTTAAGTAGCATAACGATCCCCAACGGTGTAACGAGTATAGGTGATTTTGCATTTTATGAATGTACTGGATTAACCAGCATAACGATCCCCAACGGTGTAACGAGTATAGGTGATTTTGCATTTTATGAATGTACTGGATTAACCAGCATAACGATCCCAACCAGTGTAACGAGTATAGGTGGTAATGCATTTTATAGATGTAGCCGTTTAACCAGCATAACGATCCCTGCCAGTGTGAATAGTATAGGTTCATATGCTTTTACTGGTATCGCCGATGGTGCGGTTATATATTATGAAGGAACACAGACAGATTTAGATAAAGTGACCGGAAAGAATAATATCTCCTCACCCAAACTTAAACTCAGATCAGAAGGTGGAAACTGTGGTGCCAATGGCGATAATGTCAAATGGTCATATTATAATGATGGAACTCTTGTTATAAGCGGAACCGGAGCTATGGCAGATTATAATAGTTCTAGCAATGTTCCATGGTATTCTAAAAAAGACGATATCACAACTGTGGTGATCTCAGATGGTGTAACGAGTATAGGGAATAGGGCATTTTATAACTGTGACAAATTAACCAGCATAACGATCCCTTCTGGTGTAACGAGTATAGGTGATTATGCATTTTATAACTGTGACAAATTAACCAGCATAACGATCCCTACCAGTGTAAAGAGTATAGGTGATTATGCATTTGTGTACTGTACCAAGTTAACCAGCATAACGATCCCTACCAGTGTAAAGAGTATAGGTAATGGGGCATTTAATTGGTGTACCGGTTTAACCAGCATAACGATCCCTTCCAGTGTAACGAGTATAGCTAATTTTGCATTCGAAAGTTGTAGCAACTTAACCAGCATAATGATCCCTGACAGTGTAACGAGTATAGGTAGTAGTGCATTTCATGGGTGTAGCAACTTAAGCAGCATAACCATCCCTGCCAGTGTGAATAGTATAGGAACAGGTGCTTTTGATGGTATCGCCAGTAATGCAGTTATAGATTTTGGCGGAACACAGGCACAGTGGGACAGTTTCGGGGTAACTCTTGCCACAACTGTTACTGTCAGATGCGCATTATTGGCAGCTGGAAACTGTGGTGCAAATGGTGATAATGTTAAATGGATATTAAAAAACGACGGAACTCTTGAGATCAGCGGAACAGGTGATATTGCAAATTATTATTATGACAGTATTCCCTGGTACTCTCAAAAAGACAGTATCACAACTGTGGTGATCTCTGATGGTGTAACGAGTATAGGCAGATATGCATTTTTTGACTGTAACAAATTAACCAGCATAACGATCCCTACCAGTGTAACGAGTATAGGTAATAAGGCATTTTATGAATGTACTGGATTAACCAGCATAACGATCCCCAACGGTGTAACAAGTATAGGCAATTATGCATTTTATTCTTGCACCAGTTTAGACAACATAACGATTCCAAACAGTGTAACGAGTATAGGTGAGGATGCATTTAGGCAATGTAGTAGTATAACCGGCATAACGATCCCTGCCAGTGTAACGAGTATAGGTGACAGGGCATTTAAGTTGATGGGAAACGCTGCAACAGATCCCACAATAAACTTTGGAGGAACAAAGGCTAGATGGGATGCATTTGGTAGAAATATTGAAGTTGGAAACAATGTAACAGTCAACTGTACTAAATTTGACATCACGATAAAAGCAAAAGACCAGAGTGTAGCATTAGGCGGCGCTGTATCGAATACATTATCGGATGTAACAGTGACAGGTTCTCTTGATACAGGTCACACCCTGGAGGGTATCACACTTACAGCTGATACTTCCAATGCGACAACAAGCGGTGTCATAACACCCAAAAATGCAGTCATCAAAGCCGGAACAACAGATATAAATGTAGAAGATAACTACAACATTACCTATGTAAATGGAACCCTTACAGTCACAAAAGGTAATCCTGTAGTTACAGCTCCCACAGCAAAGACAGGTCTTGTCTATGACGGTACTGAAAAGGAACTTGTTCAGGCAGGTTCAACAACAGGAGGAACATTAAAGTACAGTCTAAGTGCTACGGGAACTTATACAGCTGATATACCAAAGGCAAAGAATGCAGGTCCTTATACGGTATTTTATAAGGTTGAGGGGAATGATAACTATAACGGTGATAACGGTGGTTCAGTTGCTGTTACCATAGGCACAAAACCTCTTACCATCACAGCAGGCAGTGACAGTAAGACCTATGATGGAACGGCATTAACAAAGAACAGTTATACAAACACCGCCCTAGCATCCGGTGATAATATCTCATCAGTGACCATAACAGGAAGCCAGACAGTGTTTGGAAACAGCAACAACGTAGCAAGTGCTGCAGTCATAAAGAACACTGCAGGTACTGATGTAACATCAAGCTACAACATAACCTACACAAACGGAACACTTAATGTAACAAAGAGAGATGTCACTGTATCTGTTGCAGATAAGACAGTGTCTTATAATACGTCTGAACAGACAGGTAACACATCTTACACCTTTGCAAATGTAGCAGCGGGTGATACCGCGACGATCACATATACACCTGCAAAGGGAACAGATGCATCTGCTACTGCTTATGATAACGGTTCTTTTGCAGATGACTTTAAGGTCATGTCAGGAAGCACTGATGTGACATCAAGCTATAACCTTAAGTCAAAGACAGCAGGTAAGCTTAAGATAAACAAAGCAGCTATAACACCTACTGTAAATATCAAAGGATGGATCGTTGGAAATACACCTGATATTCCTACAGTGACAGGCAATAAAGGAAACGGAACAGAAACAATAGAATATAAGAAATCAACTGAAGCTGATACAGCTTATACAGGAACTGTTCCGACAGCTGAAGGTACATATACTGTAAGAGCAACTATAGATGAGACAGCAAACTATCAGGGAGCAACAGTAACGGCAGAGTTTAAGATAAGTGCCAAGCCTGTTGTAGTTACTGATGATGATTCCGATAAGAAGAATGATAATGAGGAAGGTTCATCAACCAACGAAGAAACAGGTTATGAAGCCTTCATGAAGGAACTTAAAGCTGCAGCAAAGAAGGGAACACCTCAGACGTTAACACTTAACTGGGGCAACTCATTATCATATGAGGCTATGCAGATACTTAAGGATAATCCTCAGCTGACACTCATATTCAACTATAAGTGGCAGGGAGCAGATTACAGCACAACGATAGGCGGAGGAAGGACTGTTTACGCAAATAAAGCTATTTCGTGGTATGGTCCTGAAAACCTAAGAGGTCTATACGGAGCTTCTCTTGGAAGAAGGTATGCTAACAGCAAAGGAAACGCTGTGACCAATACAGTCAATACTCCAAACAACGGAGTATATGTAGTACAAAGAGGTGACAGTCTCTGGAAGATAGCAAACCGCAAGCTCCATGTGAGTGTTGATTATCTTGTTCAGAAAAACAACATAGTTAACAGGAACAGGATAAGAACAGGACAGGTTTTATATTATTGATATTAAAGATGAGGCTGATCAGATCGATCAGCCTTATTTAAAATTTGCAAAGAGATATATCTTCAAAGGACAAAGCAATCGAAACTTTCGAATGCCTTGTCTTTTTTCTTTTGCGGATAAATATATAAAGGCATCAAAGCCAAAGAAGTTATTAAGAAAGGAGAAAGCAATGTCAAAAAACAGAATAAGAGGGAAGCCGGTAAAAAACAGATCAGGGAGTACTGATATCCCGGACAGGATAAAGAAGGATCTTTCGGATATGACTGATAGAGCTATCTCATATCTTAAGGCAAACAGGTTTAAACTTTTGCCATATGTGATATTTGTCCTTGCAGGTGATAAACTATCATACCTTTTCAGAACAAATGATAATGAAAATATACTCTTAAGGATAAATGAATCGATCAATGCGATTTTTACCCTGCCCATAATAAGCCTTAACATCAGGGATATTGCAGCGGGCATACTTTTTTCCCTTTTTATAAGACTGCTCTTATATATAAAGATGCAGGATTCAAAAAACTTCAGAAAAGGCGAGGAGTACGGTTCGGCATCGTTTGGAGGTTTGGAGGATATTAAGCCCTTCATCGATCATGATGATCCCTTCAACAACCTGATCCTGTCTGAGAGTGAATGCCTGTCAATGGATCCTATAATGAAGGATCCGAGTGCTAACAGAAACAAGAATGTTCTCCTGGTTGGAGGAAGCGGTTCCGGAAAGACAAGAGGTCATGTGAAACCCAATCTTATGCAGATGTACGGTTCATATATAGTAACGGATCCCAAAGGAACGGTCATATATGAAACAGCCTCTCTTTTAAAGAAAGGCGGATACAGGATAAAGGTATTAAATACGATCGATTTTAAAAGATCGATGCATTTCAATCCGTTTGCCTATATAAGGACCGAAACAGACATAATGAAGATAGTCGATGCCTTTGTGGCAGGTACGACAACGGGAAAGCAGCAGGGAGAGCAGTTCTGGATAGATGCCGAAAAGCTTCTTTACAATGCTCTCATAGCATACATCATGAAAGAGGGACTAAAGGAGGAACAGAACTTTGCGACCATGCTTTCAATGGTTAATGCCATGGAGATAAGGGATGATGATGACTCATTTAAGAATGCCGTTGATTTCATGTTTGACGATCTTGAAGCAAAGGATCCCGAGTGCTATGCGGTATTACAGTATAAGAAATTCAAACAGGCGGCAGGAAAGACAGCCAAATCCATCATGATATCCGTAGGAGCCCGCCTGGCACGCTTTGATATCCCTGAGGTAAGGGAGATCATGAGCTATGACGAGATGGAACTGGATATGCTGGGTGACAGAAAGACGGTGCTTTACATCATCATATCGGATACAACAAAGACAATGAACTTTATGGCTAACATCCTGTATACGCTTCTGTTCAACGTTCTTTGCGAAAGGGCTGACAATGTATACAAAGGAGAGCTTCCCATACCCGTTCACTGCATACTCGATGAGTTCTCAAACATAGGCAGGATACCGGATTTTGAGGTTCTGATCTCAACCATAAGAAGCAGGAGGATTTCGGCATCGGTGATACTGCAGTCGCTTGCACAGCTTAATAACACATATGAAAAGGCAGCCGATATCATATCGGATAACTGTGATACGCTTCTTTTCCTGGGAGGCAAGGGAAAATCATTAAAGGATATATCGGAGCTTTTAGGCAAGGCAACGATAGATCTTTACAATACATCTGACACAAGAGGGTCAAACCGTTCTTTCGGTCTTAACTACAGCAAGGTGGGAAGAGAACTTCTGACAAGTGACGAGCTTGCCAAGATGCCGGGAAACAAGTGCATAGTTCAGATACGCGGAGTCAAACCCTTTTATTCCGACAAATATGACATCACGAAACATAAAAGATACAAGTATCTGTCGGATTCTGATGATAAGAACACCTTTGATCTTGACGGATTCTTAAGCGGGAAAGCATCGATAAAAAACGAGGACATCTGCGAAATGTATGTGATCACATGATACTTTTCTGTTATGGTTCTGGGGGAAATGTTAAAAAGCAAAATCTCCGGCTAAGTGTAAAAATGGCACTTTGTTGACAAGAATTGATAAAAAACATGCCAAAAAGCCTCGGCTAAACCAGAAATCCGGTTTACACGGGGGTTGATCACCTGACAGATCTTAACTGACAACTGAATACAGTGTTTTAAGGAGTTTTCACTTGGCGGCAAAGATAAAAAGCAAGTGAGGACTCTTTTTTAATGCGAAAAAGAGCGACCAAACAGATCATGAAGAAGGAGGAAAAGCTGACTTTAGGGGTCCGGGAAAACTAAGCCCGGTTTTTTATCGGTCGTTCTTTACGCTTAATGCAAAAAACAAAACCCCGAAGTAAATAAGTCAGTTTGAAAAAGATATGGAATTTTTCATAAGCGCGGTAGGTACTTTATCTACACTGGTAACGGCGATCGGTGCCGGACTCGGTGTATGGGGAGTCATAAACCTTTTGGAAGGATACGGACAGGACAACCCGGCTTCCAAGAGTCAGGGTATCAAGCAGTTTGTGCCAAGAACGTAGTAACATTAAGAAAGAAAGGACCCCAAACTAGGCTTAAAATGGGCATTTTTGCCCGATCGGGAATTTTGAGAAAAATTTTATCCTTGTACCCAGTTCGTAGTAACATTGGCAAAAAAAGACAAAAAATCGAACAACCGTACGAGAAACGCTATAAAGACAAAAAGCAAGCGTAGTTTACATAATTCAAATTAGACCTGAGATTTACTCAAAATTCGACTCAATGTATACAAGGTATTATATGTATTTAAACTGAATATGGAGATCGATGGACGGTAGTTATTAATCTTGATCATATGTGATTTATGAGTTATTGGAGCCGTTTATCAACAATCTAGGAGATTTACTTAATTAAGCAGATAAGCTGTCACTCTTTTGAGTGGCAGCTTATCTATTAATAATCTTATCTATACACAAAGACTGTTAGGAATAAACTTGTTATTAAATATGTGTTAACTTATGGAAAGCGGTTGTGGTGCCGGGAATTACCTTATTTTGTAAATCTAAAGGTCCTGAAATCAAAATTGCTTCCGGGCAGGAAAACAAAGGAAATATCCCATGTTCCTGTCCTTTTTGATATGGGGAATTTTTTAATGGTATATTCAGTACATTCCTCAAATTCTAATATTTCTTTCTCCTCCCTGCCTGTTTCAGGGTCCTTAAATATCATGTGAAGCGTGTTTGCAGCCCTGTTCGCGCGGCCATCTATCACAACAGCAGCGGGAGAGGAGGTAAATGTGACTTCACCAAAGGTAAGGGTTACGTTATTGCCAATGCCCTCAACGGCATCTGAGGTCTTTGTAAAGGCGTCACCGTAGATGGAATCTGCATTTACAGCAAGGATATCGTACCATGCTCTTTCCAGTTTTTTGAAGGAAAAGCCCTTGATATGCATCTTGTCGTTAACCCTAAAGCTTATGGTGCAAAGTCCGGAAAGTCTCTCGGTAAGCTGCCAGGTATCAGGCTGATACTGGTTCCAGATCATTTTCTTGTGGTAGGGTCTGTTTGATAAAAGCACAGCACCTTCTTCGCCGGGAATCCCATTCCAAATCTCGAAAACGTAGGATTCGTCTGTTAAAGCAAAGATATCAACTGTAATCTCATCGGAACCGTCTCTTCCAAAATCAATGCCATCAAAGGTAATAACAGCTTCTTCATCGCGTGCGGTTGCTATGCCCTGTTCATTGCCTGCGGTGATATCGCCGATAGAAGCGCTGTAGAGGCTTGCTGAAATGTAGCCAAAGGGATCAAGGAAGGCTTGTCCCATGCCTGTTATGGTGAAATACAGCTCGGATATTACCTTGACCTCGTCTGCGCCGTTATTGGCTTCAGCGCGAAGCTTGAACTCACCATCTCCAAGAGCCTCAATATGAGCAGAAGTGCCGTCCTGAGTGACCTTTGCGATATTGGTATCAACGCCCTTTCTGTTGAGGACGCGGAACTTTAGGTCATTTGTATCTGCTCCCGCAGGGAGAACCTTAGCGGTTACGTCTAAGAACTTCCTATCGGGGGTTAAGAGCGTAGCGTTAAGGGCGCCGTTAATAGCTTTTTTGTCGTTGGAGTCCATCTCTAATTTTATGGTGCGGATATCCTTTCCCGGTACGAGAGAAGCAGTAATAGTGGGCATTTCGCCTTCCATATCAGGTTTTACAATAGCAAGTGCTTTTCCTGAAAAGAGTCTTCTCGTATCAGCCTTGTAGCTGTCATAGTCGGTACTGTCACCGTTGTCAAAGCCAAGAAGTGTTCCACCTTCTACTGATACCTTCACGTAATCGCAGGCATTCTCCACGGGAGTACCGTTATCGTCAATTGCGCTTATCTCTGCGAAGATGAGATCTGAGCCAGAGGTCTTAACCTCAAGCGCTTTGGTATCCCCAAAGGAGCGCTTTATATCCTCTGCAATCACCTTCCCGTTATCATCGTAGGCGATGGCCTTAAGCTCGCCCTTTTCATAAATAACGCTGTAATCTGCGATTATGTGGTGCCCGCTGCCGGGTGCGTGGGTAAGCTCCTGTTTTCCAAGGCTTTTGCCGTTTAAGAACAGCTCAACCACAGGGAGATTGCTGACTAAGCGCACATCGACGCTCTGACCATCGTTGTAGTCCCAGTAGGGGAAAATGTGCACGAAGGGATCATCCTTGGGGCTGACCCAGGCGGATTTGAAGATATAGTAGGCGTCCTTATAAAAGCCTGCGGTGTCGATCACGCCAAAATACGAATTCTTAGTCTGGTAGGGCGTGGGCTCTCCGATGTAGTCGTAGCCTGTCCAGATGAACTGTCCAAGGGAAAACTCCATATCCCTGTCATCGCAGATACATGCCTCGATGCTCTCAGTACCCCAGCTGGTCTGGCTGTTTCCAAGGGATGAGCACTGAAGATCAGTGTCGGAGAGGACAGTCTCGGAGAGAGGGAAGTGGTAGATGCCGCGGCTCTGAACCAGGGAGTAGGTCTCACTTCCGTAGATGATCCAGTCAGGATGCGCCTCGTGGTGATCCTTATAGCAGCGTTCTGCGTAGTTATAGCCCACAAGCTCCAGTTCCTCTGCGCATTTTCTCGCATTTTCCCAGGGCATGAAATTGGAAGCGGAGGTAATTTTGCCGTTTCCCTTGGGATCGTGCTTTTTTACCTCATCTCTGAGAATCTTGGTGAGTTCAAGACCCCTCTTGTCAGCGTGAGTATCGTAAATCTCGTTACCGATGCTCCACATAAAGACGCTGGGGTGGTTTCTATCGCGGCGAACCCAGCTTTCAACCTCCCTTTCGTACCAGTCTGCGAATACGTGGGAGAAATCAAACTCTGTCTTGGGGCGCTCCCACATATCAAGAGCCTCAGAGTCCACAAGAAATCCCATCTCATCAGCCAGCTCCAAAACGGCGGGATCATAGACATTGTGAGAGAGGCGAAGAGCATTAACGCCCATTTCCTTTAGCTGAACAAGGCGTCTCTTCATGGCAGACCTGTTAAAGGCAACACCAAGAGCCCCCAGATCGTGATGTAGGCAGACACCGTTTATTTTCATGTGTCTGTTATTTATGAAAAAGCCTTTGTTTGCGTCAAATCTAAGATCTCTAAAGCCAATCCTTACATTTTCAGACTGAAGGATCATACCTTGATGTATTGATGTATTGACAACACGTGCTATTATATCTGCGCTTGGCATTTGATGCAGGGAATTGCCCTGATCTACGTGATCTCGAAGATCCACCTGAAGCGTGTGCAACGTGGGAGAGGAGATGTCCCACTCTGCAGGCTTCCATACAAGATATTTTTCTGTGACTATGGTTTTACCTGGGGCTTTTAGTCTGCTGGAAGAATCCGCAGAATCTCCGTAGGGCGTAAGCTCCATCTCGCGGCCGTTTGCGTCAGTTAAGTTATAGGTAAGGGAGAAGGTCTCACTGCCAATAACCTCTGTGCTGATCTCCAGAAGATAACCCTCATCAACCCTACTTGTGTGAACATATATGCCATTTTCAGGGATATAGGTATCACCGTAGTCACAGAGCCAGACATTTCTGTAGATTCCGCCGCCGGTGTACCAGCGGGCGCTGGGAAATCTGCATCTTGCGGCAACAAGAATCTCGTTGGTTCCGGGGATTACGAAGTCAGTTACATCAAGAACGAACTGAGAGTAGCCGCTTTTCCACTCGCCTGCAATTTTTCCATTGATATAGACGATGCTATCCATATAGATTCCGTCAAAAACGAAAAACAGACGCCTTCCCTCCGGAGCCTCAAAGTGGTTTAAATACCAGCCTGTGGCATCAGCGTAGAGATTATGGGCGTCTTCGATTAAAAAATCGTGCGGTATTTTGACACTAACAAAATCGCCGAGGCGCTCCTTTGCTTCATCAAAAGTAGTACCTACTGGCGATTTTAAGAATTTCCAGTTATCGTTATATAGTCTTTTCATAGTGAACAACTATCCTTCCTTCAAATTGAATTTGAAACAATTGTATCACTCATCCATATCAAAGTCATGACATGAATAAGCTGCATCACAAAATCGCTGCTGATCGAACAGGAACGCATCTGTTTGAATTGAAAAAAGTCTCATAATTTTTGATACTTTAAAATAGAAAAGGTACTAGCACACCGATTAAAACATCGGCTTGTTAAAGTACTCTATTTTTGGCAAAAGCTAATGTATCTACTTCTCAACCCCACAGTTTATGGCATGAAAAAGGGGCCTCGCCCAGATGATTTAATCATCTAAAGCGACAGCCCCCGGGTTACGTGACCATTATTAAATGGTCTTATGTCTATCCTTATTCTTATTGGCTTCAACTTCTTTACGTGAAAGAAGTATGTCAATATTCTTGGATGCGATATTCAGTTGTTTCAGATTGGATACGTCTGTATGGTACGACTCAAGAAGGGCGTCCCTCTTTTGTATAAGTTCATTAAGCATAGTGGCTGTATCTTTATATTTGACTGAAGGTGCTATATTCATCTGTGACAGTATCTTGCAGGAAGATTCAAATATGGATAACTCTCCACTATGTGCATCTCTATAAGCTCTGTCTTTACCGGAGTCAAGATATGTTGCATATATATCATTGAGCCGTTCGCGCTTTTCAAGATGCTCACATACTGTCTTAAGCCTGTCTATCTCATCTTCCATAGCTCTTATCTCTTTACGTTTGTCTTTGATTGAAGTAGCCCATGTCTCCTGAGCATTCTTAATCTTTGATACAGAGGTGATGGAATGTTCTTTTAAGAAATTATAGGTCGCTGCAATACGCTTTACTTCTGTCAATGCTACTTTATTAGCATATGCAGGATTCTTGAGCTTATCGAGCTTATCACTCAGATCATGAAGCAGACCAAGATCTTCCTTCGGCTTAGCGATATAGGGAGTAGCTTTGAGTGATCTGTACTTTATCCGTGTTACGATCGCATCATAAGAATACAGATCACCCAGGTTCTTTAACCTTATATATCTCGTATCAGTATCTTTCTTAAGAGAGTATGATGGGGCATTTCCTTTTATCTCATAGCCGACTTTGACTAGCATTGTCATTAGCTCATCAAATGAAGATGCAAGAGGTATGAGAGAGTCGATAGTGTTCTTGAGTATTTGCCTGTGTGAGTTATTAGTCTTGAGATCCTTGTAATCAAAGTATGATCTGCCTTTGTTCTCATGTTTAGTGATAACAGAGAGTCCATATGAAGCACAGAGCTTATCATTGATACACTGCATAGTTTTGTAGGTATCAATGTTTTGCCGGAACTTATGATGATCGACGAATGATACCTGGTTTATGACTATGTGGTTGTGAACGTGATCTTTATCTATATGAGTAGATATAACGAACTCATGGGCACCGTTTGTAAGCTCAAGTGCAAGCTTCCTACCTATTTCATGTGCTGTTGCTGGATCCACTTCACCAGGAGCAAAAGCCTGTATTATATGCTGCGCTTTGACGTTTCCTCTACCGCTGCCAAGAGAAGCAGTTTGTGCGAACTCAAGGTCTGCAGTATGCACACCACAAGCAAAGGAAGATACATATAGCTCGCCGTCAGTCTTGTCTCTGTTGACTATATAGTTGATACAGTCTAAGACGGAGTATCTGATAGGTAGTACCTTGCATATTGCCATATGTTTGCCATCAGGTCAGTAACGACCTTTATAGTATCACTTGATACAGAACCACATGAATTTGCTACATGAGCTATCTGATTGATGTTGTTACCAATACGGTTGATCTCATATATCAACGCTTTAAGTTCCTCAGAATCATCCACAACAACAACGTATCCATTGATAAGCATCTTTCTACTGTAATCAGAGAAACTGCATGATTTACATGCTTTCATACGCTCCTTTACGGCCTCCCACTCAGCTGGAGTTAAGCGTACCTCTTTCTTTATTTTTCTTTTTCTGCCAGTTTCATAAGGCTTCATGTCATCATCTCCTTTCTTAGAGTAGTTGACTGATATATTGAAAAGGGGTTTGGGGTCACCCCAAGAAGTTCGACAGCGAAAAGCTGTCGATTCGCATTTGGTGGCCGGCCAAATGCTATGCTTGCGACTACTCAAAAATAACAAAAACCCAGGTTTAGACCCGGGTAAAAGACTTGAGTAGTGCTTATGATAATGGACATAAAAAAAGACACCGCAAGCGATGTCTCTAAAGGTTGTTCATAATATAACTATACCATGGTTTCATAATAAAACAATGATGATGTGTTCCTACGCAATGCCTGCAATATTCCGTTAATCAATGACACCAAGGTTATCTGTGATTATGTTCTGTATGTACTCGGTAGGAGCTTTTGTAAAAGAAAAATGACACTTATTAATCAATAGATCCGGAGTAGAGTAGAAGCGATACCCGACACTGGACTTAAGATCTCGCATTATGAACTCTCCTTTTTGATTTAAAGCAAAGTAAGCGTTTAGATTTTTCTTTAATACAGCACAGTGTGTTGTCATTTCGGGGAAACCATATATTCTTGGAGGATGAGAATTCTTATGAGCACATTTAATCAGAACTCCATCCTGATAATAATATGGTTTAGGAGAATCTGTGCAGTAAAAGAAACGTTTTTTAACAGGTACTTTTCCCCAATCTGCATGAGCTTCATCGTAGAAGCAGGTTGTTTCAAAAATATAAGGAGCAATTTCATTGGCACTTGTATCATTTGGCCAATTTCTCTTTCTGGGTAGTTTATATGGCTTGTTTATATGAATACCATCATTAGTATCTATTATCATCACATCATAGTTATTATCACCATGGTTAATGATAACACCAACATAGCCTTCATATGCACGCATACATTCAATTCTCGCACCGATCTCTATTGTCTTATACAACTCATAATCGTAGGTGGTGTATACCTTTATAGTTCCCATGTCACTATGGAAAAGGAAATTACCATCATGAGAGAAGCAGACATTTCCTTCAACATAACAGTGTGTCTTGTGTTCACGTTTTACAATATAAAAATCATCACTATATAAGACATCGAAGATGTATACTTCTGCAGGTCGGTCAAAGGGTGCATCACTGCTTGTATCGTAAGTGAGAAGAGCGATCTGTTCGATATCTTCGTTGTAGTCTATATCAATGAATTGCTGGTTATGAGGAAGGGTAAAACAGTCCACCAGCTTCATGCCGTTAGCTTTGATTACAGCCACATATCCTGAAGAGTATATGAGCATGATAAGATCATTACTCAAAGGTATAGAACGCAGGATACTGGTTGGACGAGTATAATCATAGTGGTTTATTTCATGAGTATCAAAACGATATACGCAGGCCCAGCACTCTTCTATAATGGTAGATCCGAACACGATACAGGTATCGCTGGAAGCAAATGAATTAGCAAAAGAGTGAGAAGTTATGCTGTATGAATTTAATATAATACCATCCGTGATACTAATATCATATGCACCAGAGTGAGTGACGACATACAGGATATCATCATTATGACTGAGAGCAATAAAACTACAATGATCAGGCATTGTGACTATATGCCTAACGTTAAGTTTAGATATATCGAATTCAAATATCGAGTCACCGAATGTGAAATAAAGAGCATGATTATCTTTATATGATGCCATTTTAAATGATGGCATTTCATTCCTGACTTTAGGAATGTTTATGGGTATAAGTCGGTGATCAGACAATGAGCATACGCATAATGAGATACTTATATCCGGAGCATTATACAGAAGTAACAGGTAATCATCATGAAGATAGGCTTCATGAATAGTGAATGAAGGGACATCACCCATATGCGATAAAAGATCATCGATGGGAAGTGTAAAAGACGATATTATACCCGCATACTTGCTGTTGATAAACTCTTCAAGATCAAAAAAGATCCGGGGGCCCTCATTTATATATGTAAGGTCATAGATATTTGCATACTGTTCACCATATATAAGCATCAAACGATCATCTTGCATGAACAGATACTTTATAGATTGAGTATCTGTCATTGCGTGGATATGCATATTCAGGCTGTGTTTCTCTAAGTTATATATATAGAAGAAACCGTTTGAAACCTTTGTATCATACATGATGATATACTTACCGTCATCTGAGATACCTACTTCATTAATATCTTCAAAGTCAAGGTAAGTGTCTGTATTCAGGTGACTTATTGAATCCGTAAACAGTATAGCTGATGACTTTATATCCTTAATCCTTATAAGTATGGTTATGTCGTTTACGATGATCACTTCACACATTGCAGGTTTATTATCATAAACAGTTATAGAACGTAAAATCGTTTGTGAGTTAGTGTAGTTTAAGAATGAATTGTCAGTGAAAGTACAATCGATGAACGTTGCAGTATTGAATCCATCTGAAAATGTATAATCCATCATAGAAACTGATGAGAGATCGAAACCATTAAAAGTCAATCCACATAGAGTATCGTTATTAAACACAGACAGCATCTTGAAAAGATTGTTAATAAAATATGTATCCTGTTTATCCGGACATGAAGACAGGATAAGGCGTCTTTTTTTATGTACTGCAGACATAGAACAACTGAATAAGGAACAGACAGGCGGGGCATCGAAAGATGTCCCTTTTTCATTCAATGAGGAGGAAAGAAGATGAATGAAGATAACAACAAGCTTGAGGATCTTCTTGATGAAGAACCCAACGATATCAATGATTTCGGGAAAGTAAGACCTTTAAACCCGATAGCCATAGCGATAATAATAGTACTCATCATAATCGGAGGCATTGCTGCCTTTCTTGATTATTCATATATGACAGACAAGATAGACAGTTCAAAGCAGGATACCATCGATGAGATGTATGTGATAGAGAGTGAATGTCTTGAGAATGCGGATCAGATATCAAAGGAGATGACCGATGAACTTAACAGCATAAAGGATTATCTTACCGGTATCGAAGAGGCCATAAGTGATAACGAGAGTCTTTTAAGCGAGTATTCAAAGGATAGCGGATATTCAGAGCTTTCGGTCACATACAAAAACTCGACAGAAAAGATAAATAACGAGTTTAATGAGATCTCCGGCCAGATAAAGAATACCAAGGAATCCATTGAAAAGCTCATAAGAGATCTTGAAAAGACAGACAACAGCAACACTCAGATCATAAGAGAACTGGCAGATAAGCTTGATGATGACAGTGACAGTGAATCTATAGAAAAGCTCATAAACGAATTAAAGAAGCTTGAAAAGAATGATACGGATTCGCTCGAGAGTCTCATAAAAGAGCTTTCATCAAAGGAAAACACAAACAGCGAGACTCTTGAAAAACTCATAAGAGAGATAAAAAACACCGACTCCGATAACACTGATACCATTAAGGAACTCATAAGTCAGATAAAGACAGAAAATGAAAGCAGCGATAAGGAGATAAAAGAGCTTATAAACAGTCTTGACAGTAGCAGGATAGAAGATCTTAAGACCTTAAGAGAGCTTATAAGCCAACTTGAGACCAATAACAGTGCAGACAGTGAAACTGTAAAAGAGCTCATCGAAAGCCTCGAAGAAAAGGAAAGTTTAAGACAGGCTGAGCTTAAAGAAGAGTTTGAAAAGATAAAGGGTTCAATTAGCCTTATCGATGAAAAGTTTTCTTCTTCTCACGCTCAGATCATAGCTCTCATAAACGAACTTAAGGATAAGTCTTCTGAAGATAACAAAAAGCTTTTAGAGATGCTTACAAAGATGGACGGAGAGCTTACAGGTATTGAGGATGACAGCTTAAGTCAGATAAACGATAAGCTTTCCGGCATGGAAGATAAGTACAGCGAGCTTCTTGTAAGCCTTGAAAACCTGTTTAGTACGGATCTTAATAAGATAAGTTCAAACATCAACAGTAAATACGATGAATTAAACGAGAATGTCACGAACGGATACGATCAGATAAACGAGAACGTTAACAACCGCTTTGATTCATTATCCGTATCTTTCACATCGGGATCCGAGGATGTGAAAAAGGATCTTAAGGAGATAAAAGAAACCCTTCAACTGGTTTTTCAGTCAGTCAGTGATGGTAAGAAACTCATAGCATCCGCCATTACTGACAAGTTAGTCGACTCATCAAAGGATGCTTCGTTCGCTAACCTGGCATGTAACATAGCACTTATCGGAACAGATGTACTTAATGTGGAACCCTCTAGGATCCTATCGGGCACCAGGGTCTATGACGGCCTTACAGACTCATATGTTGACGGGACAATGCCCGATAGAGGTTATCAGGAGGACTTTAATCCCGACGGTATTGCTCAAAAGACATATGAGAGCGGATATTATCCAAACTCATGGACAGTTGATACCACCAATGCATACAACAAAGGATATACCGATGCAAAGGCGGATGTTCCGAACGCTCATGTAAGCTTTACATATCATGAGCATAAGCTCTCTGACGGTACCGTAAAGGATGCGGATTATACCTGTGATCATGCGGACGGGTGTTTTTGCGAACCTGTCTACAACATCCATCATCATACGGGCAGTCCCGACTACGGTGGCGGCTGCTACAGCGTAAGGCATGAAGAGGAAGAGGATGTTTACTGCGGAGGTCATCCTACAACGGACTGGGGTGTCGGATACGGAGAGTATTACTACTGCGACAGGTGCGGTGCCCAAATGGGAAGTTCCGGAACCTGCGACAGGGTTGTGGGACATACCACACATGTATATTACACACTTGGCTGCGGAAAGAGTGAAGGAGTCGGCAGCGAGAGTGACGGAGTGGCATATTACAGGCTTGGATGTGGAAAGAGCGACTTTGCTACAGCAGGAGAGGATGCCACAATATCAAGTGCGACAATAGTATATGAAGACTGAAAAGGAGAGCGAAAGCTCTCCTTTATTATCATTACGGAAAGGAGAACGACATGAATGAATATATCGAGAGTGCCATAAACAACTTAAAGCTGTTTAAGGAACCCGTCTGTGAATGTCCGGTGTGCAAAAAAAGAAAAAGAGAAGGCGGACTTATCTATGAGGGTGATGATTACTTCTACTGCAGCAATACCTTAAAGGAAGAAGCAACATGCTCTTTCAAACTTAAAAAGGACAATATCGCTAAGCTCATCAGACGCGATATCACCAAAGAAGAAGTGATATCCCTTTGCGAGGAAGGCTGTTTTGAAGCGACATGCACAAAGATAGGCGATGATACAAAGCATTATACAGGGATATTTAAGTTAAAGAGATTATTCGGCAGCTACGGTCTTCAGTTATACTTCACGGACTGAGAGGTGTCTCATGCAGATATTGGTGAGTATGGAGCCTGTTAAGCGTGATAACCGTACAAGAGCGGTAGGCTTTATTAAGTTTGGTGAGATCACAGTGGACTTTGTTTCACTGGTAGAAGTATACAAAGGATGCTTTATCCTGAATATGCCAAGCAAAGTGACGGAATGTGATAACGATAAGGGAAGGCTCATATTTGAAAATATAGCCTTCCCTTTAACAAGAGACTTAAGAGAGATCTTAACGAATGCAGCCGTTGAAAGCTTAAATAAAGGTCAGCCGACAGTACTTACAGACAGACAGCCGGGCAGGCTCATGGTAGAAGCTGTGGGCTTTAAAGAACCGTATATGAACAGAGTCGGAAAAGGATGGCTTACTATCTGTGATTATTTTGTCATCCATGACTTTTTTATAAACAGAAAACCGGACGGAAGCCTGTATGTGACCTTCCCGTTCATTAAGACCAGTGCAAGGCTTTCAAACGGAAGAAGCGTCTACAAACAGATCCTGTGGATGGAAAGGGGATTCAGACAGCAGGTAAGTAACGCACTAATAGAAGAATATAAAAAGGATATGCTTTTTAGAAAGGCAGACCACCTTTCGATAAAAAGCAGGATCGATGAGGGATTAAAGAGATCCAAGATCTCAGACAGCAACATTAAAACAGCAGGCAGGGATGAGGTCATCCTGTGACAGCGGAGGAAAATATATGGATGAAAGATTAACTTATGATTATGAGTCTGAAGAGAGCGCCAACATCAGACAGCGTCTTCTTCTCTATGATGAGATGAATAAAAAGAACGAGGAGAAGAAAAGACGTGAACGTGAAATGGAGGAATGACAATGGAAACAGGCAGTATCAAACAGGATTTCATTGATTATCTTAAAGACCATCTTTTGGATCATCTCCCCGAGGATATAGCGGCAAAAGCGACTGTAAGTATCGAGGAAGTGATAAAAGGGAACGATCTTAGATTAACGGGAGTGATGATAAGCGAGAATGATTCGAACATCACTCCCACTATTTATGTGGACGGACAGATAAAAGAAGCACAAAACGGCAAGGAGTTTTCTTATCTTGCACAGAATATCGCAAACAGGTTCATGGAAGCCAGAGCGGTTGGATTTGATGATTTTGATCTTAACAGGGTAGGCGACTTTAACGAGGTTAAAAACAGACTTGTGACAAAGATCATCAACAGAGATATGAGCAGGGATTATCTTTCTGACATCCCTTACAGACAGTTCGGGGATCTTGCGATAATAACCCAGATAAAGCTTGATTCCTCAAAGGAAAGCCAGGCTTCGATAACTATCAGGGATGACATGTTAAAAAGATGGGATGTCTCATTTGATGATGTCATCGATATCGCGACAAAGAACGATCTTGAATACTCAAATCCCAGACTCTATCCGATGAAGGATGTCTTATCGAGCATGATGTTTGGTGAAGACCTTGAACAGGAAAGCTTCCTTCCCGATCATATGGATCAGGACAGCCCCATGTATGTTTTCGGTACGGAAGAGAAAATACACGGCTCCAAACTCTTAAACCAGCCCGAGCTTCTTGACAGGATAGCTTCCTTTCTCGAATCGGATCTCATCGTTCTCCCCTCATCGATACATGAACTGATAATCCTGCCGGATAACGGTACGGTCACCTTTAATGAAGAGCAGCTCTGTTCGATGATAAGTGAGATCAACTCAACAGAGGTCTCACCCGATGATATCCTCTCAAGCCATCCCATGCATTACTTAAAGGATGAAAAGGTCCTCTTTTTTGAAAAGGACGGAGAGAAGATCAACATGCTCTTTACAAGAAAGGATAAGGACAGAGTAAGCATCAAAGACAGGCTTGAGACAGGAAGACAAAAGAGCAGTGAAACAAAAAGTGAAAGCAGAAAGATCGTAAAGGAAGCCGCACGCTAAGGTGTGGCTTTCATCTTTAAGGAGGAATTGAATATGGATATCACAATAAGAGCAAAAACAGTAAGTGAATCAAAGGATGCGACCAGGGGTCTGGCCTATCTGGACCTTGGTGACAGCTTAAGGGTAAGGAATATCAGGATACTTGAGGGCAAGAACGGCCTTTTTGTAGGCATGCCTTCCGTCAGCTTAAACAGAGTGGATGAAAACGGACAGCCCGTGTATACTAACATCTTTAATACCACAACGCCAAAAGCAAAGGAAGAGCTTACAAAAGCTGTTCTTGAAAGCTATGAGACAGGAAAGGAAGTAACGATATCAACAGAGGATAAGAGCAATGATATCACGGCACAGGTGGTACCTGTCTATAACGGCAAGCCGGGGACACTGGGTATCGGCAGACTCTATATCAATGACAGTTTTGTTGTCAGCAGCATCGTTATCAGAAATTCAGAAAAGACGGGAGAATTTGTAAGCTTCCCTTCCTACAGGACAAATGAACTGGATGAGCAGGGGAAACCTGTCTACAAGGAGTTTGTATATCCCAAGGACAGGGATGCCAAGGATAAGATAAGCGCTATCATCATGGAGGCATACAAAGAATCAAAGGAACTTGCTTCTGCAGATATAGGCCATGATGTGACGGATGATATCATCGAGCCTTTAAAGGATGAGAACTCAAAGGGCATCAAGGAAAAACTCATGGACGGTGAAGCTAAAAAGAAAGCTACCAAGAGTTCATCACATTCAAAGAAAAAGGAAGCACAGATCGAATAAGTCTGATAAGGATCTGCCAAGAGTGGCAGGTCTTTAGAGGTATTTTAAATGAGCACTAAAAAAGTAAAAGAACTCACGGATAAGCTTGAAGAGGGGCTGCAAAATCTGAAGGATTCCGATGAGTTTAAGAAGTATCTTAAATGCATGAGCAGGTTTCACAGCTATTCATACAACAACACTCTTCTTATCATGATGCAGATGCCGCAGGCTACACTTATCGCAGGATACGGTTCATGGAAGAAGAACTTTAACAGGACAGTTAAAAAGGGAGAGAAGGGGATAAAGATACTGGCCCCCGTTCCCGTAAAGAGAACCGTCGACATGCAAAGCATGGATGAAAACGGTGAGATTTATACTAAAAGACAGGAGATCACGATCCCCGTGTTCAGACCTGTAACCGTATTTGATATAAGCCAGACTGAGGGAGAACCTGTAGCTGAACTTAATAAAGGAGAGCTTCAAGGAAGCGTAAAGGGATATGAGGATCTTAAGAGAGCACTTTTCATGGCATCCGATGTACCTGTGATAATGAAAGACATAGAAGACGGAGCAAAGGGATATTTTGATCCGAAGAGCAAGGACATCTATATCAAAAAGGATATGAGTGAATCACAGACAATAAAGACCATGATACATGAGATGGCTCATTCTATCCTGCATAACAGTGAGGATGTACATGAAAAGAAGGATCGAAACACAAAGGAAGTAGAAGCGGAGAGTGTGGCATTTACTGTATGCAGCCATTTCGGCATAGATACCGGCGATTACAGTTTCGCATATATACTCGGATGGAGCAGGAATGCTTCACTCGATGAATTCAAGAAATCTCTTGAGACCATACAGAAGTGCTCAAGCAGACTTATAAAAGATATACAGGCAAACCTTAAAGAGATAAAGATTGAAAGGAAAAGCATAAGATAAAGGCTGTCCGAATCAAAGGATAAAAGCATGTCAGACAGAACAAAAAAGACAAAGGAGAAGACCAATGAATTCAGTCACATTCAGTGTTGAAGAAGAAAATGTCATATCGATATATCACGGCAGGACAAGAGAGCTAACGATAGTCAGCCTTATCAGGGTTTTGGAACACGTTAAGGATGAAAAGATGAGGAAAGTGATCATAAGCTGTATAGAAAAGCTTGCCGATATATCGGATCAGGATTTTGACTCTCATAATTTCACAATGACAAAATAGAGGGAGGAATGTTATAAGTATATAACCGTTGATTTTCTACCTAAAAAATAAAAAATTTTAGGTAGTAAATCAATAGTAACTTACTAAAAACATGTTTTGGTAAAGAAGATGAGTCTGTGTTTGTATGGAGAAAAAACGAACTTAACGTTCATGAATTTTGAAATATAATCAATTAAGGCCTGGAAAAAACCAGGCCTTAACTGCTATATGGATCTTAATATCGTTCCAATCACTAACCCGTAAAGGTTCCGGATATCTTGCCGTATGCCAGGATGTTTCCGGTGTTGCCTTTGCTGTCGGTATCAAGTCCCTGGATGAAGGTGGCGAAATTGGGATTGATAGTTCTGAATCCGCCCTTAAGTCTTTCGACAGGTTCCTTAAGAGCCACAACATATATCTCATAGATATGAGTTACGCCTGACTCCGGGCTGGGCCCAAAGTAATCAGTTTCGGGTGCCCATCCTTCGGGAAGCTCAGTCACAGTAATGCCGCATGATTTCCAGTGCAAAAATGTGCATGTGATCAGATCGGGAGAATTCATGTCGACCATGTATATGATATATTCCGAAGCACCCTCCACAGGTTCCCAGGAGAGCTCGGGTGATGAATTGTTTCCGCGGGCATTGGAGATGATATCTGCCCAGACTCCGTTAACGAGATCCGTGGAAGTTAACTCGAACTTCTCATAACCTTCAAGAAAATCGACACCGGAATCAGTGACAACCGGCTCGGTCTCTTCCGCTACGGCTGTGGTATCTTCAGCTGAAGTTTCAGCTTCAACTTCCGCCTGTGAAAATGAAGCCTCATTGGGCTTGTCAGTGGCTTGGCAGCCTGTGATACCCACCAGCATCGATGCACAAAGAACAAGTGCAGAAATCTTTATCTTCTTCATACTCATTTCCTCCCTGCTATCACGTTAATCTCTCATGATCAGTCTTAACAATTCTTCTATTACTCTGTTTAGGCGCTTATCCTTATGAACAAATACCTGCGAATAAATCGGAAAATCATCACCTGCCCAGTCAATCTTCTTAAGTTTCTTTTCCTTTACTTCTGCCTCTGCTGTCATTGATGGCATAAACGCGATCCCAAGTCCGTTTGCAGCAAAGACCTTAAGTATTTCTTTGCTGCTGGTTTCCAGCTCGATCTTCGGTGTTACTCCATGTCTTGAAAAATCCTCAAGAAGCATACGCCTGAAATTACAGGTATGTGATGTCAGTAACAGTGGAACACTTTCCAGATCAGATTCCTTTACTTTCTTCATTTTAGCGATCGGGTGATCCGGCCTTGCAAAAAAACAAAGTGACTCCTTTTTCTTATAGATCATTTTAAGCTCGGGATTTTCTATAAGCGGGTTCAGAGTGTATACCAGATCCAAAGCTCCGTTCTTTAAAAGCCCCGGGAAGGTATCATGATCTATAAACTGAATCCGAATATCCATTCCGGGGTATTTTTTCTTATACTCCATCAGTCTTTCCGGAAATTGCTTATAGCACAGCGACTCCGACACACCAATCTTGATTATACCAGAAGGGATCTCTGCTGCAGAAACATCTAAGAGCATCTGCCTTTGAAGCTGCAGCATCTGCTCTGCATAGGATATGAGTTTTTCTCCCTCGCTGGTAAGAACAAGTGACTTTCCCAGCCTCTCGAAAAGAAGACATCCAAACTCTTCTTCCAATAGCTTGATCTGCGTTGTGACAGTTGACTGGGCGTATCCCAGCATGTTGGCTGTTGCTGTAAAACTCCCGGTTTCAACAATTTTCAAAAAGGTCTCAAGCTGTGTATTATTCATACCGGCCTCCTGTTTGTATCAAATATTTTGATGATTACAATCTGTTATTTCAATTTTACTGATACATCTTTTGATGCTATTATACATGTAAAGACAGACGAAATCAAGTCATTTACAGAAGGGAAAAGAGTTATGAGCATTGAAGTTAGTAATCTGACCAAGATATATAAACAGAAAAAGCACCAGAAAAAGATCGCGGTTGATAACATCTCTTTTACCATTCCGGGAGGAGAGATTGTCGGATTCATCGGACCTAACGGAGCGGGAAAGTCTACGACCATAAAAATGATGACCGGGATCCTCACTCCCGATAACGGTTCTATTTCCATAAACGGTATGAACTTTAAGAAGAACCGTAAAGAGATAATGCTGAAAACCGGCGTGGTTTTTGGACAGAAGAGTGTACTGTGCTGGGATATTCCGGTTATTGATTCCCTGAAGCTGTTTAGGGATATGTACCGGGTACCTCGTGAGGTTTTCATAGAAAACATGGATGCTTTTAATGCGATCCTCGGACTCGATGAGTTCATAGATCAGCCTCCGAGACTGTTAAGCCTCGGCCAGCGAATGAAGGCAGATCTTGCGGCATCTC